>Ga0182792_1000224_pt1 | contig 55373 bp, 42 predicted proteins | sample Passage237B_FD_130497 | JGI IMG/M metagenome (GOLD analysis project Ga0182792, IMG submission 130497) | Cellulose adapted compost microbial communities from Newby Island Compost Facility, Milpitas, CA, USA - Passage2 37B (version 2) (version 2) ...
ACGCAGTCGCTGGCCCCTACGTTCAAGCCGCTGCTGCTGATGTTCGTGGCCGCTGCGGTGGCCCTGGTGGCATTTGTGGTGGCCCGTTATGTGGCCGGGATGACTCGTCAGCCGGTCTGGACCCCGCTGCGTGGTGGGGCGGCCTACCTGATGGGCACGAGCCTGATGGGCATTTTGATCACCATCGCCGCGGTGTTTGTCGCGGGCATGGGCAGCAAGATCATGTTTGGCCTGCTGGGCCTGGTGATCCCGGCGATCATGGCCCTGATCGGCCTGGAAATTGCCCTGAGCTTCCTGCTCAACGTGTATCGTCCGCGTCGTCCAGGTGAAATCACGCGTCCTGCTTTCGACAGCCGCGTGCTGGGCATCCTCACCAGCCCCGACTCGCTGGGCCGGGTGATCAGCGAAACGATCAACTATCAGTTCGGCTTTGAAATCTCCCGCAGCTGGTTCTATCAGCTGCTGGGTCGAGCCATCACCCCACTGGTGGCCATCGGCATCGTGGTGCTCATTGCGATGAGCAGCATCGTGATTGTCGAGCCTCACCAGCAGGCCGTGATTATGAATGGTGGCAAGGTTTCCCGCGTGGTGGGCGCTGGCCCGCACCTGAAGCTGCCCTGGCCGCTGGGTTCGGTCGAGAAGTTCCCCGTCGGCCGTATTGAACAGGTTCAGGCCGGCTCAATGCGCAGCCGCGTGGATGCCAACGTGGCCATCCTCTGGACCAACGAGCACACTGAAGGCAAGGAAGAATTCCTGCTGACCCCGACCCGCTCGGGTACGACGGCGATTGAACAGCAGGTGGAAGATGACATGCAGGCCGCTGCCCGTCTGACGGCGACGCCTGACGCAGCCACGCCCGAAGCGGTCATGGTCGCGGCGGAAGTGATGGTTCAGTACAAGATCAGCGATCTGATGCAGTACGCCACCTGCGCCCAGAACGTGCCTGACTTCCTCCGCGCCATCTCCGATGACGCCGTGACCCTCTACTTCGCCACCCAGCCGATGGATACCCTGATCACCACCGGCCGCGCCAAGGCCGGTCAGGATCTCAAGAAGATGATCCAGGCCAAGGCCAATGCTCACCAGCTGGGTATCGAGATCGTCTTCGTGGGCATCGTTGGCATTCATCCGCCCAAGGATGGCGAGGTGGCTGCGGCCTATCATGAACAGATCGGCGCGCTGCAGGAAAAGGAAGGCGCCATTCAGGACGCCTACAAGAAGGCTTCGCAGATCCTGGCCGATGTGGTGGGCTCACCTGAAGAAGCCCGCGCCATCGACGCTGCTCTGGAAAAGCGTCGCCAGCTCAAGATCGACCTGGACCAGAACCGCATCACCGATGCGACCCAGCGTGAAGATGCTCAGAAGGCCCTGCAGGAACAGGAAGCCCGCATCGAAGCCATGCTGGCCCGCGCTCGTGGTCAGGCTGCTCAGGTGATCTACGAAGCTCGCGCTTACCGCCTGAGCCGTGCCATCACCGAGCAGGCCAAGGCTTCGCGCTTCGAAGCTCAGTTCCTGGCGTATGAAAAAGCACCGGACTATTACATGATGCGTGTCTATCTCGACACGCTGGCTGAAGGCATCAAGCCTTCGCGCAAGATCGTGGTCCCCGGCGATCAGGCTCCGCCTTCCATCCTCAGGATCGACCTGAAGGAAAGCCAGAACGCCCTGAACAGCATTTTCCAGAACCGCTGATCCAGGCGGATGTATTTCGGGTTCGATACCAGACTGATTCAATCAAAGTTAAACAGCCAATCTGACGGAGCTGATTGTCCATGAAACATCCCTTCACGTTCCTTGTGGCCGGCATCATCGTGGTAGTCCTGCTGGCTTACATGTTCTGCTTCCAGGTGCGCTACGATCAGGTGGCCATCCTCACCACCTTCGACAAAGCCACTGAGCCCACCCGTGACGCTCAGGGCAACATCATCGATCCGGGCAGCCTGCGTCTGGAACCGGGTCTGTATCGTCGCTGGCCGTGGCCTATCCAGCAGGTGACGACCTACCCCAAGCTCCTGCAGGTCACCGAAGCTCCGTTTGAAGAACTGCAGACCGCCGACCACTACGCCGTGGTCATGCGCGTCTATGTGGTCTGGAAGATCGAAGACCCGCTCAAGTTCTTCGTGAAGCTCCAGAACATCCGTCAGGCCGAAGACCGCCTGGGCTCGCTGATCCGCGAACTCAAGAGCGTTATCAGCCAGCGTCGCTTCGATGAGCTGGTCAACCTCGACCCCACCAAGCTCAAGTTTGCTGAAATCGAAGAACAGTCCAGACAGCAGCTCCAGGCTGCGGTTGATGCCCAGGACTACGGCATCTCCATTCAGCACGTGGGCATCCGCAAGATGGTTCTGCCTGAGAAGGTGACTGAAAAGGTCTTCGCCCGTATGAAGAAGAACCGCGAAGCGCTGGCCCAGCAGGCCCGCAGCGAAGGTGAAAGCCGCGCTCTGGGCATCACCAGCGAAGCTGAAGCCGCCAAGGAACGCATCCTGGGCTTCGCTCAGAACCGCGCGCTGGCCATCCGCACCGAAGGCGACCGCGCTGCTGCGGAATACTACAGCCAGTTTGCCAAGGATCAACAGCTGGCGATCTTCCTGCGTCAGATCGAAGCGCTCAAGATCATGCTGCCTCACAACACCACGTTCATCCTGCCTGCTGAGCAGTTTGAATTCCTGAACCTGATGAACAAGAACCCCGGCGTTCCGGCGATTCCCGCCAAACCTGCCACTGGCAACAGCGCTGCCACCTCCGGCCGCTGATCCATCCAACGTGCTGCATGCGTATGAGAAGGGTTCTGTCCAGCGTCTGACTCGAAACTGAAAAGACACTCATGGCCAACGAATTCAACATCTTCGAACACAAGCATGATCATGACCATGACCATGACCACGATCATGATCACGATCATGGTGCACACGAGCATCTCGATCCGGCCCAGCAGTCGCTGGCTGACGCGCTGCGCGTCAGCTTCGGCATCCTCAAGATCGTGATGCTGGTGCTCCTGGCGATCTTCCTGTTCAGCGGCATCTTCAACGTCAAGTCCAGCGAGAAGGCGGTGAAGCTGCGCTTTGGCAAGATCATCACCGACAACGAAGGCGAAGGCCTCGAAGCCGGTGGTCCTTACTTCGCGCTGCCTTACCCCATTGAAGAGCCCAAGCGCGTGCAGATCACCCAGCGCTCCATTGAACTCAACACCCAGTTCTGGTGGAGCAGCTCGGCCGATGATGCGGGCAAGTCCATCAGCGAAATCGCCGATGCCAACCAGGGCCCGCTGGACCCGGTGACCAAGGGCTCGATGATCTCGGGCGATGCCAACATCGTGCACACCCAGTGGCGCGTGCTGTACCAGGTGAGCAACATCTCGGCGTTCCTCCAGCAGCTGGGCAGCTTTGAGCTTGCCGACATTGTGGTGCGCAACGCCGCCGAGCAGGCCGCGGTGTACGCCGTGGCGCAGACCTCGGCCGACGAAGTCATCAACGGCCGCCCGGGTGTGGAAGTGGCCCGTGCGAAGATCCAGGAAATCCTCTCGTCGATGAACACCGGTTTGGAAGTGGTGGAAGTCACCGCGCCGGGTAAGAGCATGCCTCTGTCGGTCCGCAGCGCTTATGAAGCGGTCATCGGCGCTGTCAGCGAACAGGGCCAGAAGGTTGAAACCGCCCGTCAGGAACGCGCCCGCATCCTGGGCAGCGCTGCTGGCGAAGCGTATGAAGACCTGCTCAAGCTCATCAACTCGTATGAACTGGCCCAGAGCGCTGGCGACAAGGAAAAGCTCGCCACTCTCGAAAAGCAGCTGGATGAAGCCTATCGCACCCTGAAGGTGGGCGAAAAGCGCATCGGCGGCGAAGCCTCGAAGATCATCAACGAAGCGCTGGGCTATCAGACGCAGGTTGCTCAGGCTCTGGAAGCCGAAGCGCAGCGTTTCAACGATCTGCTGGATCAGTATCGCGCCAATCCTCAGATTGTCCTGAACCGTCTGTGGTTCGACACGAAGGAACAGATCCTCACCAGCCCGGATGTGGAAGTGTTCTACGCTCCTCGTGACTCGCAGACCTATCTGGACATGAACCGCCGACCTGACATTGAACAGGCCCGCGAGAAGGCCAGGCTTGAAGCCGCCGCCGAGGCTCAGCGGGCGGCCCAGCAGTGATGAACTGCCGCCTCTGAGATTCTGACCACGCCGATCCCATGCAGGATTCAACCATGACCCAGGCCACCACCCCCACGCTCAACACAGGCCGCCGGCCGCTGAACACGGAAGTGGTCGTCCGCTGTTCCGATCTGACCAAGACCTTCCGTGACTTCTGGCTGCGCAATCGTGTGCGTGCGGTGGACAAGGTCAACCTCGACATCCGCCGTGGCGAAGTCTTTGGCCTGCTGGGACCCAACGGCTCGGGCAAGAGCACCACGATCAAGATGATCCTGGGCCTGCTGCATCCCACGTCGGGTCGTGTGAGTGTCTTTGGCAAGCGTCCTGACGACGTGGCTACCAAGAAGCTCATCGGCTATCTGCCTGAAGAGTCGTATCTCTACCGCTTCCTCAACGCGCGTGAAACGCTGGAGTACTACGCCCGCCTGTTCCATCAGAGCCGGGCTCAGAGCCAGCGTCGTATCGACATGCTGCTGGAGATGGTGGGGCTCGAATCGGCGCAGCGTCGCCCGGTGGGGGAATACTCCAAAGGCATGCAGCGTCGTATCGGCCTGGCGCAGGCGCTGATCAACGACCCCCAGCTGCTGATTCTCGACGAACCGACAACCGGTCTGGACCCCATTGGTACCAAGCAGATCAAAGACCTGATCATCGAGCTGGCCAATCGTGGCAAGACCATCTTGCTGTGCTCCCACCTGCTTTCCGACGTGGAAGACGTGTGCGACCGCGTGTCGATCATGTTCGGCGGCAAGGTTCGTGCTCATGGCACCTGTGATGAACTGCTCACGCAGCACAGCTCCACCACGCTGCAGACGCCGGCGCTGGATGATGCGACGATCCAGGAGATCGAACAGGTCCTGGCCCGTCGCGGCCTGTCTATTGATAAGGTCGAACATCCGCGTCAGAAGCTCGAACAGCTGTTCCTGGACATCGTGCACAAGGCCCAGAACGAAGGGCTCACCACTAGCGGTGCCCGCGCCGGTGGCAAGATCGCCGGCTTCCTCATGGAAGGCGAAGAGCGTGGCTCGCACATGCCCGAGAACGTGGAAGCGCATGCGATCGTCGAAAAGCTGGTGACCGGCGCTGCTGCCACCCCGACGCCAGCCACGCCGCCTACACCCGAGGCACGCCAGGAACAGGCCGTGCGCGATGCGCAGCGTAAAGCCAGCGAAGCCCAGCAGAACGTGCTGGAATCGCTCATCGCGCCCAAGCCTGCGCCCACGGCCAAGCCTCCGGTGGAAGAAGCCAGCCGCGTGGCCAAGGCTCCGCCGCCTCAGCCTGCTGCTGACCTGAATCTGATCAATGAACTGGTGGGCCAGCGCACTGCGCCGACGCCTGAGCGCGTGAAGCCTGAACCCACGCCCGTGACGCCGCCCAAGGCTCCGCCAGTGGCATCGTCGGCCGGGCAGCATGACGAAGAACGCCCGGATTCCTCGTTCCTTGAAGCCATCGATAAGGTTCCGCCTTACGATGAATCGCAGGATGCCAACAAGAAGAACGCCTGAGCGCCTTTATTGTCCGGAGAACTGAGTGGATCTGTTCAAGAAAAAGTGGGTGCAATGGCTGGCGATCTGGCTTGGCCTGATCCTCGTCGGAGCAGGATTGACCTTCCTGCTTATTGCGCAGGAACTGCCCAGGCTGGCCATTGCGTCGTACACCATCTTTGGTCTGTCGGCGATGGCCTGGTTGTTCTGGGGCCTGTGGTGCAAGCGTGAGTATCGGTCCGTCAAGCTCGTGGGCTGGTATCTGGCCACCGGGCTGCTGGTGTTCTATCTCAACCCGCTGCTTCAGGAAATGGGCAGGCCCGGCGCGGCCTTTGCCCTGGTGGGCATGTGGGGCATGGCCGTGGTGTTCCTCATCGGCCTGATGCTGGTGCGCATCATTCTCTCGCCCGGAACACCTGTGTTTGGCGTAGCCCGTGCGCTGATTGATGAAGCCATCCGTATGAAGGTGGCGCTGGTGTTCATCGTGGGCCTGCTGCTGCTGGTTCCCATTCTGCCGGTGGTGACCTCCGAGCAGGAACGCCTGCAGTATCGCATTCAGGCGTTCATCTCCTGGTCGCTGATGGCCAGCAGCGTGCTCATCGGCCTGCTGACGATTTTCCTCTCGTGCTCGACCATCGCCGGCGAGCTGACCTCCAAGCGCATCTTCATGACCATGACCAAGCCCATCGCCCGCTGGCAGTTCCTGCTGGGCAAGTGGCTGGGCATTGTGATGCTCAACATCCTGCTGCTGGCGGTGACCGGCGTGGCGGTGGTGACCTTCTCGCGCATGCTCGCCAACCAGGAAGCCGTCGGCCCGCTGGACCGCGTGGCGGTGGATGAGCAGGTGCTGGTGGCGCGCACCGCCGTGTCGCCCGTTCCGCCTGCGGAACTGACTTTCCAGGCGCGCCTGGAGCAGCGCTTCAATCAGCTCAAAGCCGAGCAGCCTGAGCGCTACAACTACGAATTCCACCGCATGCCTGAGAAGGACCGTCAGGCGATACAGAACAGCATCGTCGCGGCCTGGCAGAGCGTGGCGCCGGGGCAGTCCACCACTTTCATCTTCAGCGGCCTGAATGTCGCCAAGCAGTATTCCGAGATCATCCAGCTGCGCTTCAAGCCTCAGTCGGCTGGTGGCACTGCGGATGAAATGGTCCACCTGGGCTTCCAGTTCAACAACGGGCCAATCGAACCCCACAGCGTGGCTGATGCCAACTTCCATGTCCGCCCGCTGTCGGTCCGTGCGATTGATCCCAACGGGAACATCAGGCTGACGATTCACAACATCGGCCCGTCTGTTGAGCAGGGGGGCAAAACCATCAACTTCCCGCCTGGCGATGGCATTCAGGTCTTCTATCGCGTGGGCTCCTTCGAGGGCAACCTGGTGCGCAGCCTGGTGATCACGCTTACCAAGCTCGCCTTCCTGGCCATGCTGGGACTGACGGCCAGCACCTTCCTGTCATTCCCCGTCGCGGTGCTGCTGACCATGCTGGTCTACTGCACGGCGGGTGGCAGCGAGTTCCTGGCCGAGTCGCTGCGCTTCTACGCCGGCTACACCGATGCCAAGGGCTTCTGGGATCAGATGGTGCTCATCTTCCAGGCCTTTGGCGAGAACATCCGCCAGGGCAATATCTATGATGTGATCAAGCTGATCATCCGTCTGGTGGGTGAAGCATTTGTGGCCATCACCCCGGCGTTTGGTCGCTATGAGACGGTCGCGCTGATGGCCGATGGTCAGCTGATTACCTGGTCCAAGACGATTGAATCACTCTGGCGCATCGGCCTGCTGGGGACGGGCCTGTGTGGCGTGATCGGCTGGACGATCTTCCGTCGCCGTGAACTGGCCCGTGTGACGGTCTGAACCCCTTTGGTACGCATCGGCGTCTGCTGCTTTCTGATGTCAGAAGGTGAGCCGGGCGCCAGGCATGACTGGCAGATGACAAGCAACCCATGACCCGCAATCGCACCATTCAAGTCATCGCGCTAATCGCCCTGATTGTTTTCGTATCAGGCGCGGCGGTGCTCATGAAGCCCATCAACAAGGAGCGCCAGGCGCTGCAGCTTGACGTCGGGCTTACCGCGGAAACCTCGGCGGTTCCGCCTCACATCATTCTGCAGACGGCCGCGCTGGGCTCGTTCCGCGGCCTGCTGGTGGACTTCCTCTGGTATCGCGTGAACCAGCTCAAGGAAGAGGGCAAGTATTTCGAGATCAACGCGCTGTCGCAGTACATCACCACGCTGCAGCCTCGCTTCCCGCAGGTCTGGGCGTTCCACGCCTGGAACATGGCGTACAACATTTCGGTGACGACCCACACGCCTGAAGAGCGCTGGTCGTGGGTGAACAATGGCATCACGCTGCTGCGCGATCAGGGCATTCCGCTCAACCCCCGCGCGGTGAGGCTCTATCGTGAACTGTCCTGGATCTTCTTCCACAAGATCGGCCAGTTCTCCGATGACATGCAGTGGTACTACAAGGCTCAGCTGGCCCGCGAGTGGGAAGAAATTCTCGGCCGCTACAACACCGACGACACCACGCAGAACATCATTGGCCGCTTCCGCACGGTGGTCGAAGCGCCCGCCACGCTGGCGCAGGTGGAAGCTTCAAGCGCCGAAGCCGCTGAGCTGGTGGCCACGCTTCGCGGCGCGGGCATCGCCATCGACACGCAGCTGCTCAAGCAGATCAACCGTCTGCTGCTGATCCGCTTCTCCTACGACGCCCAGGTGCTGGGCCTGAACATGACCGATGTGCCCCAGCGGCTGGGTATTCATCCGCAGCTGGTCAACACGCTGGCCAACCCGCGCTACGCCGATGCCTTCGGCGTGCTGGTGGCTCACCTGCGCAAGCGTGCCCTGGTCGATGTCTACCACATGGACCCGGCCAAGATGCTGGCGCTGATGGAAGAGTTCGGCCCCATCGACTGGCGTCACCCGGCTGCCCATGGGCAGTACTGGAGCACCATTGGTACGGAGAAGTACGACGAGATCCGTAACCCCACCAACGCGGACCTGCTCAACACCTACCGTCAGAAGCTCCACTCCTTCCAGGACCTGACGCGCTACGGCCGCATCAGCTACGACTACTTCACCGGCTCGTATGACGTGAAGCCCGACTGGCGCTTCATCCCCGCCTACGACAAGGCCTTTGATATCGCCATCGAAATGGCGGAACGCACCGGGCAGGAAAACGTCAAGCAGTCCTACGGCCCGGGCCATGAAAACTTCCTGCTCATGGCCACGATGTACACCTACCTCTACGGCGACGCCGCCGAGGCGGAAAAGTACTTCCTGCGAGCCAAGAACCTCTACGCCGATGAGCCTCACAACAAATACAGCAATCGCTACAACTCCACCGTGCAGGATGTGGTGATCAAGGAATTCGCTGACACCGGCGACATGATGTCCTCCACCCGCCAGTTCGTTGATGCCATGGTGCTCAACGGCCTGCAGGAAGGGCTCTACAACTACAACATGCGCCGCTTCAACCACTTCCTGGACCTGGCGAAGAAGGCGTATGACCGTTTCCACGCTGACAAGCTCGCTACCCCGCTGGCTCCGCAGAACCGCATGTCGCTGGCACCTTTCGATGAGCTGGTCATTGAAAGCTACACCTCCTACATGCTCTCGGGGACGGTCCCGGTGACCTACAAGGCCCGTGTGTGGGTGAACACGCCGCCTCAGATCAAGCTGCGGGCCTTCACCAGCATGCGACCGGTGCTTTACGAGCAGGTCCGCAGCATGAATCTGGACCCCGAACGCATGTTCCCGGCCCCCGAAGGCTGGAAACCGCCTGACCCCACGCAGGTTCAGCAGCCCACCACCCCCAGCCAGCCCGGCGCAGGCGGCGTGCATGTGGAACGCAAGTAAAGCCTGTTGAACATCGAATTTCAGATAACACCCTGCAGTTGATGCAGGGTGTTTTCTTTAGATGGGGCAGTCTGATCCCTCCCTCCGTCATGCCCGCGAAAGCGGGCTGCCAAAGATCTTGCCCCGAGCCAATGCATTGACGCACCGCAAGACCTGTGGGCCCCCGCATGTACGGGAGTGACACAAGGTGGTAGACCTCTGATTGGAGTGGGATGGGGTGTTCGAAAACGGGGCAGAAACAGGGGGCGAATTGCCCGTCATGCCTGCGTCAGCGTATCCTGTGTCGCATGCTTCGATCTCCCGACCAGCTCATTGCGTTTGTTAGCCGTTGGCAGCGCCGTAAGATCGTCGTCGCCGGCGATTTCATGCTCGACCATTACATCTACGGCCATGCGGACAGGCTTAGCCCGGACGCCCCGGTTCCCGTTCTGTCGGTTCAGCGACAGGAACACAAGCCCGGCGGTGCGGCCAACGTCTGTCTCGACCTGCTGGCGCTGCATTGCGATGTGGTCTGTCTGGGCGTGGTCGGGCGGGATGACAACGCTACGCTGCTGCGCCGACAGCTGGAAATCGCCGGCTGTGATGTGTCCGGGCTGGTCAATGTGGACGATCGCCCGACGACCGTGAAGCAGAACCTGGTGGGTCTGGCGCAGCATCGCCATCCGCAGAAGATGTTCCGGGTGGACCTTGAAAAGAAGCTGCCCATTGACGACCAGGCCGCGCAGGAGATTCTCAAGCAGGCCGCCATCGCCCTGCAGGGAGCTTCGGCGCTGTGTCTGGAAGACTACAACAAGGGCGTTCTCACGCCCGACCTGTGTCGACAGCTGATTGAACTGGCCCGGTCGATGAACGTGCCCGTGATGGTCGACCCCGCCGCGATTTCGGATTACCGCAAGTACACCGGCGCGGCGACGATCACACCCAATCGCACCGAAGCTTCACTGGCGACCGACATCAAGTGCGATGGCGCCGATCAGGCCACGCTTGAAACGCTGGGTCGCAAGCTGCTTGATTCCCTGAAGCTCGACACCGTGGTGCTCACCCTCGACAAGCAGGGGGCGATGCTGCTGGAACGCGATAAGACGCCCGTGCTGGTTCCCACTGTGGCCAGGCAGGTATATGACGTGACCGGCGCTGGTGACATGGTGCTGGCCATGCTCGCAGCAGCCCGCGCCAACGGGGCCGACTGGCTCACCGCTGTCGAACTGGCCAACGTGGCGGCGGGGCTGGAAGTGGAACGCTTCGGCGTCGTCCCCATCGAGCTCGATGAAATCATGCTTTCCCTCCTGCAGCAGCAGAGCATGAATCTGGGCAAGATCCGCCAGATTGAGCAGCTGCTGCCCGAGCTGGCAGCCTATCGCAAGCAGGGTCGCAAGATCGCCTTCACCAATGGCTGCTTCGACATTCTCCACGCCGGCCATGTATCGTTCCTGCGCGAAGCCCGCGCCCTGGGCGACATCCTGGTGGTGGGCGTCAACAGTGACGACTCGATCCGCCGCATCAAAGGCCCGGAAAGGCCGGTGAATCAGCAGTCCGACCGCCTGATGGTGCTCTCTGAACTCGAAAGCATCAGCTATCTGGTGGTGTTCGATAAGGACACCCCTGAAGACCTGCTCCAGGCCATTCGGCCTGACGTGCTGGTCAAGGGTGGCGACTACAGTCGCGATGGCGTGGTGGGCGGTGACTTCGTCGAATCCTACGGCGGGAAGGTGGAAGTGGTGGGTCTGGTCAAAGGCCGAAGCACCACCAACATCATTGGAAAAATCCGTCAGCAGTAACAGGCTTCAATAGTTGTTCGATTTACTTCCGGAGTGTTTATGCAGTCGGGAACCAGCGTGAAGTTTTCCGTTCGGGTGGGGATGTATCACGGCCCAGGTGCGAATCACCAGGCCATGTTCCACTATCTGGGCGTGTGGGGGTTTGATCCCAAGCTCGTCAGCAAGGATCAGCTGCTTTCACTGGATCAGCTGAACATCGACGTCCTGTTCCTGCCCGGCGGGTGGTATCACTTCACGGAAGAGATCTACGCCGCGCTCCGCGCATTCGTTGAGGCGGGCGGTGGGGTTGTGGGCTCCTGCGCGGGCTCCTATCTGGTGGCTGGCGACAGCGGGCTGATTCCCGCGCGTGTGCTTAACAACAACATTCGCGGCCGGGTGTATATGGAGCCTCAGAATGGCACGCACCCGATCCTCAAGCACGTGGTCTTCCCCTGTAAGCGCCACAACCAGCGCCAGTGGGAGCGCATCGCGATGACTCAGCATGGCGGACCGATGATCATGCTTCAAGATCGAAGCCATCAAGTCCTGTCCTACGACACGGGAGGGGAGATCACCTCTCTGGCGGCGGCTGACCGGGGCAAGGGAAGGGCAGTGGCCATCGCGCCGCATCCGGAGTATCCTCTGGCCGCGCTGCCTGCAGCCGACACCACGCGCGATAAAGATCGCCCGTATGACCAGCAGGGTCAGGAGTGGCAGATCGTGCGTAACGCCGTCCTCTGGGCTGCGCATCGTGAAGAAGAGATTCCCGCCGAGCCTTCGAATGAGCCGGCGCAACTGTTTAAAGCAACCTCCTGCTGAATAAGGATTTCCATGAGCAAGCGCGTTGAACATCAGGTGTGGTTCAAGTTCAAGCCCGGCATTTCGGATGAGCGGATCGAGCATCACGCCAAAGGTCTGGCTGCCCTCAAGGGCAAGATCCCGGGCATCCTCGAGATCAAGGTCGGCCGCAATTTCACCGACCGCGCTCCCGGTTTCGGTCTGGGTCTGTCGGTCACCCTCGAGTCCAAGGACGCTCTGGAAGTCTACGGCCCGCACCCGGAACACAAAGCCGTCGCCGGACCGCTTCGCGCTGACTGCGACGATGTGATGGCAGTCGATTTCGAGTTCTGATTGAAGCACTGAATCAGAATTTGGGACTGAATTCTCGTTGCCCCGGTTCATTGGACCGGGGCTTTTTTGTGCCCGTGATGAGGAGATTTTTATTCATCCGATAAAAAAAACCGCGATTTCAGTACTGATATTCAAGATTTTGGAGGCCTGACCCGATAATTCCTCTACGGAACAGGAGGTTCCTCCGCTGCATGGATGCTCAAGTCTGACGATCGCAAGCGGTCAATTCGGATGGCAGGTGGCTGCACGGAGCTGTCGCCACGTGTCGCTTTCATGGACGAAAGGACAGTGCCTTGCGCACGATCGCGATCATCAATCAAAAAGGCGGCAGTGGTAAGACGACCGTAGCTATTAACCTGGCGGCAGTCCTCGCGGCCATGGGTCGCCGGACCCTTCTGGTCGACATGGACCCCCAGTCGCATTGTGCGCTGGGCTTGGCTGTTCCGGAAAACCAGCTCGACCACTCCATTGCTGACATGCTCCGCGCCGGCCTTGATGGCTCTCTGGCGATGAGCGATATCACCTGGCAGATCTCGCGCAACCTCGACCTTGCCCCCAGCTCGATGAGCCTGGCGATGGTCGAAGCCGAGCTGGGCACGGCCCACGATAAGGACCGCCGCCTGGCCCAGGTGCTTTCGACTGTCAGCGATCAGTATGAATTCTGCATCATCGACTGCCCGCCGAGCATCGGCCTGCTGACCTTCAACGCGCTGCGTGCGTCGTCGGAAGTGATTATTCCCGTGGAAACGGGCTACTTCGCGATGCAGGGCTCAATCAAGCAGGAAGCGACGATTGAAATGCTCGCCCGCCGTGCGAACCATCGCTGCCGCTTCAAGGTGCTGGCCACGATGTACGACGTGCGCACCAAGCTGGCGCGTGAAATCCTGGGCGAACTGCGTCGCCACTTCGGCGACAAGCTGCTGCCTGTGGTGGTGAACTTCAATTCCAAGCTCAAGGAAGCGGCGAGCTTCGGCCAGCCGATCACCGAGTACGATCCCGCCAGCCGTGGCATGCAGGACTTCGACAAGCTCGCCGGCTGGCTGCTGGCCAACCCGGTGGAAGAAGAAGTGGCTGCGACGACTGCCGATGAGGAAGCGGCTGCCAAGCCCGCAGCCCCGGCGCTCAGCCGCGCTGCGGAACTGGTGGAACGCGCCCGTGCGCTCTCGGCCCGCACTGCAGCCCTGGCGTCCCGACTGGCCAGCGATCCGGATGTGGCCGCAGAACGGATGGTCCCGCCTGTGCCTGCCACGCCCGCGCCGGCCCCGGCGGCTGCCAACGGAAACGGTTCTGCCTCGGCCCACGAAACACTGGTGGTTCAGCCTTCGCCCGCCCCGACGGAAGATCTTTCGACCAAGCTCGCCCGCGTCTATGGCGTGCGTGCGACTTCGCAGGGGCTGCTGTTCATCCACCCGGATAACAATGCCCGTCAGGTGTCCATCGCGGCCGACTTCAACAACTGGCAGCCCAGCCAGACCCCCATGCGCCGTGACAGCGAACTGGGCGTCTGGCAGGCGTGCGTTCCGGTTCCCCCGGGCCGCTATCGCTACCGTCTGGTGGTCGATGGCCAGTGGGTTCAGGACCCCTATAACACCTCAGTTGAAGCGAATCCGTTCGGCGAGCTGAACAATATCGTCGAAATCAAGTAAAATGATCGGTGTTCAGTGATGGATTCACTGAATGGCGGTAGCAGGCCTGACTCTCAGGGTCACCTTGCAGCCGCTCAGGAGGAAGACTGCGGAGGATCCGCAGTGGCACGGAGCAAACAGGTGGCGTCGTCGCTGCCTGCAGTCAGAGGATAAGGCGATCATGGATGATGCCCGCACCCAGCGCACACTTGATGCCATTGCAGACCTGTACCTGACGGGTACCACGCCCGCCCCGGGCCAGCCCCCGGTGCGCCTGCCTCCCAAGCTGCGCATGCGTCAGCCTCCAGCGCCGGTTTCCGCTCCGCAGGCCGATGCCCAGTCCAATTCCGCCCAGCCCGCTGCACCAACTCAACCCCAGTCGCCCGCGATGGAGTCGGATGCGTTTTCGCATGAAGCTCCCGCTGCGACGGGTCCCGCTCGGCCGTGGCGCGAAATGCGTGAACAGCGTCGCCAGGCGCAGAGCCAGGCCGATCTGGATGACCATCAGCCTTTCCAGTTCCCGACCTCAGGCGGAAATGCATCCGCTGTCTCTTCACCTGACCAGGCTGCTGCGCCGGTGGACGTTCCCGGTGTGATCCGAAGCCAGGTGGTGTTTCTTGGAAATCTCCCCGGATTCGCCGGGCCCTGGCTGGCGCAGTATGCCCAGTCGCAGGCTTCGAGCGGTCATGCCGTGGCGGTGATGCATGTCCATGGCGACACGATTGATCTTGAAGTGGTGTATCCGCTGGGCATGAAGCCTTCGCCCTCTGCCGGTCTTGTTCCGGGTATGGGCGAGTCGCTCATCGATGTGCTCGACCGTCTGTCGCGTGACACCTATGCCCCGGTGACGCGCTGGCTGCTGCATCTGCCCGCCTCGGCCGATCAGCCTGTGCTGGAAATGGCTCACGATCTGGATCACTGGACGCTGATCTGCGGTGCGGATGAAGCGGCAGTGATCGCCGGCGAGCGCTGGCTGGGCAGGCTGCTGCAGGAGGACCATCGTCCGCATCGGCGCAAGGTGAGCGTTGCCGTGATGGGCAGCGATGAATCCAAAGCAGCCGATGTGGTCCGCCGTATCGAGCTGGCCGGGAACGGGCTGCTGTCCCAGCCGGTGGAACTGGCGCTGAGCCGCAAGCAGATGGCGCCGGTGAACCTCCGTTCGATGGGCAGCTTCGGCCCATCGGAGGAACTCTGGCAGGAACTGCTGTCGTACCTGAGCACCAGCGAGCCGGTGGTGACGCCACAGGCCGCGGCGCCTTTTGCCATTCCCGACTATCGCAAGATTGAAACCCTTCAGACGCCCGAGCCTGAGCTGGCTGCGTCGGAAGAACTGGCCGAAGTCGCCCCGCAGGCGGAATCGGTGGAGCCTTCCTGCGCTCAGCCGACGGTGGCTGTCGCCGAAGCGCCTGAACCGTTGACTGCAGCGACCAGTGCCCCCGGCGTGCCGCTGGATCTTTCGCAGTGGCTCACCAGCAAAGCCGTGGTGCTCGATGCCCGCTGCCCGTATCAGCCTGACCTGCAGCTGGCGCTGGATACCGATGGCAGGCTGCATATCCTGGCCCACCATCGCACCGGTCCGCTGGCCACGAAACTGATGGACCTTCAGCAGGCCATCCGCTGGGCGGTGGATCATCTGCCACTGCTCAAGCTCACGCAGCGCGATGCGACGTTTGATGTGTTCGCCAGGCCGCAGTCACACCTGTTCACGCGTGAGTCGATGGAAGCCGCATCGCTGGTGGGCAGGCTCACGAGCGATATCCGCCTGCATCTGCTGCTCGAAGCGCATGTGGGTCAGCAGACCACGTGGGTAGCTGCGCCGTTGAATTGATTGCGAAGGGAATTGCGCTCAGGGCGGTTTGCCCAGCCATGCAATGGCTGGGCTTTGAGGGTGTTCGATTTCCCATCTCTCGCACGCAGTCGCAGATCTCTCCGCCCAAAGCCCAGCCGTTGCACGGCTGGGTCTTCCCAACATCCACTCACTCCACCCCTCACCGCACTTCCCCCTCAGATTTCCGGGCGACACATGAACCTGTAAAACTCCCGCAGAAAAACATAACCCTGCCAATCTCCTGTGGCAGGGTTATGAAGTCATGATCTTCAACTGGAAGTTTTGATCGCTCAGACCGGGTTATCGCAGCGACATATTCCAGTCACTGAGCCAGGTCATGAGCAGCTGCGTCCAGGGGCGCAGGCTGGTGCTGTTCAGGCCCATCCCCACGCCGTGCGGACCTGCTTCAAACTGGTGATATTCACACTTCACACCCGCATCCGCGCAGGCCAGCGCGAAACGCAGACTGTTCTGAGGCGGAACGCCCTGGTCCTCAGCTGTGTGGAACAGGAAGGCAGGGGGCGTGTTGCTGTTGACCTGCAGTTCGTTGGACAACTGCTTGAGCCACTTCGCACCATCGGGGCGATCAAATACATCGGCCCCCAGCAGATTCTTGAAGCTGCCCTGGTGGGCGATGGCCACATCGCTGGAGATTACCGGGTAGCCAAGCATCACGCGATCGGGTCGGGCAGAGAATTTGCCCACCAGATCGTCATGTTCATCGTGATGCAGATCAGGCTGCGTGGCCACGGTTGATGCCAGATGGCCGCCCGCAGAGAAGCCCATCAGACCGATGCGGTTGGGATCGATGTTGAATTCTTCTGCTCTGGATCGCACCAGACGAATGGCGCGGCAGACGTCGCTGTATGGCGCGGGGAAGCGATGGGGGCTCACGCGGTAATCTACGACAAACGCCTGAATGCCATAGTGATTAAACAGCGTGGCGAAAGGCTCACCTTCATGCGGAGCGCGGCCACCATAACCACCACCGGGGCAGACGAGGATGGCAGCGCGGGGCGTCGTGGACTTGATGCGCTCCGGAACTGGATAAAAACGCATCGCCGGCCGACAGGCACGGGTCAGCATCGTTGCATCAGGAGCATTGTTGTGGGGGCAGCCGTCTGGCCACAGATTGATCCAGGGAGTGTCACTCATGGTTATCCACTTTGCATGGGAATACTTCAAACGCAGATGAGCATCATACTTATGCTTTGCGGCGGGGAAAATGGCCTGCAGAGGGGATTCATGGGCTACAATAACCCGTACGCACTGATGGCGTCATGTGATGTTGTTCGACTGACTGATTGAGGAGTACGCCAGGGATGGCCGGCGAAAATAACACTGTCCAGACACCTGAACAGGGTAGCCCCTTTGCGCACCTGCATCTGCACAGCGAGTATTCGCTGCTCGACGGTGGGAACCGCATCGACAAGCTCATCGCCCGCGTGAAAGAACTGGGCATGACAGCCGTGGCGCTGACCGACCACGGAAACATGTTTGGTGCCATCGAGTTCTACCGCGAAGCCAAGGACAAAGGCATCAAGCCCATTCTGGGGATTGAAGCCTACGTCGCCCCCGGCGATCGGACCGACAAGACCTTTAAAGGCGGCGGTGACGGCGGCTACCACCTGGTGCTGCTGGCCCGCAACATGAAGGGCTGGAAGAATCTTCTCAAGCTCAGCTCCGATGCTTATCTCAACGGCTTCTACTTCAAGCCGCGTATGGATAAGTCCACGCTGTCCAAGTGGAACGAAGGCCTGATTGCCATCAACGGCCACCTGGGCTCGTCCATTGCGCATCACCTGACGCAGTTCGTCCAGACCAAGGACCCCAAGCACTATCAGGCCGCCATCGAAGAAGCCAGGTGGCACGCCAGGACCTTCGGCCCGGATGAAGAAGGCAAGCCCTGCTTCTATCTGGAAATTCAGCGCCACGAGACGCCTGAGCAGGATGCGATCAACCCATACATCCTGCAGATGGCCAAAGAGCTGAATCTGCCGGTGGTGTGCGACAACGACGCCCACTTCCTGCTGGCTGAAGACCATGACGCCCACGACAGCCTGTGCTGCATCTCGATGGGCAAGATCAAGGACGATCCGAATCGTCTGCATTATCCGCGTGAGCTTTACGTCAAAGCTCCCAAGCAGATGATTGAACTGTTCAAGGACGTTCCTGAAGCGGTGGCCAACTCGGCCGACATCGCGGCGCGCTGCAATGTTGAGCTCAACTTCAAGGAAAACCACGCGCCGGTGGTGAAGGTGGTGATGGAAAAACCATCGCCGGATAAAGACCCTTCAAAGTTCACCGTCGGTTCCACGCCCTGGTTCACGGCGTTCTGCTCGCAGTACAAGCTGCTGCCTTTCGATTCGGAAAACGACACCACGCCGCCTGAGCAGCTCAAGGAAGCGTGTGATAAAGCGCTGCGTGAACTTTCTGAAGCCGGCGCCATCTGGCGCTACGGCCCTGATGGCATTGACGAAGCCAAGCGTGCCCGACTCGAGCGCGAGCTGAAGGTGCTGGCTGACAAGAAGATTTCGGCCTACTTCCTGATCGTGTGGGACTTCGTCAACCACGCGCGCAGCAACGGCATTCCGTGTAACGCCAGAGGTTCAGGCGTGGGCACGATGGTGGGCTTCTGCCTGGGTCTGTCCAACGCCTGCCCGGTGGAATACGGCCTGCTCTTCGAAAGATTCACCGACCCTGACCGTTCGGAATATCCCGATATCGATATCGACATCTGTCAGGATGGCCGACAGAGCATCATCGAATACGTGCGCCAGAAGTATGGCCACGTCGCGCAGATCATCACGTTTGGTACGCTCAAGGCCCGCGCGGCGATCCGCGACGTCGGCCGTGTGCTGAACATGCCGCTCAGTGACGTCGACAAGCTGTGCAAGCTGATCGGTGATGGCCTGAGCACGACGATTGATTCAGCGCTCCAGCAGGAGCCTGACCTGCGCAAGCTTTACGATGAAGATCCGCTGACGCGCAAGGTGATCGACACCTCCAAGCGTCTCGAAGGTCTGGCCCGTCACGCGGGTGTGCACGCGGCCGGTGTGATCATCGCCACGCAGCCGCTGGATAATATCGTTCCGCTGTACAAGCCGCCGGGCCAGGAAGTGCAGGTGGTGACGCAGTGGGACGGCCCGACGTGTGAGAAGGTCGGCCTGCTGAAGATGGACTTCCTGGGCCTGCGTACGCTATCGATCATCGAGCGCGCCAAGGCCCTGATCCGCCAGTCGCTCTCCACGCGCGAAATCCGCAAGACCGTGGGTCTGCCTGAAGAGGGCGACAGCGATAACGATCCGTTGGATCTTGAACGCCTGGCTTATACCGATCAGAAGGTGCTCGACCTGTTCCGCCGTGGCGAAACAGCGGGCGTGTTTCAGTTTGAATCTGGCGGCATGCGTAACCTGCTGATGGCGATGAAGCCTGACCGTCTGGAAGACCTCATCGCCGCCAACGCGCTGTATCGTCCCGGCCCGATGGACCTGATCCCCGACTACAACGCGCGCAAGCATGGCAAGCAGCAGGTCCCCAAGGTGCACGATGTGGTGTCCACCTACACCAATGAAACCTACGGGATCATGGTGTATCAGGAACAGGTCATGCAGATCGTGCACGGCCTGGGTGGTATTCCGCTGCGTGCGGCGTACACGCTGATTAAAGCCATCAGCAAGAAGAACCAGAAGGCCATCGACGAAGCGCGTGTGCCCTTCGTCAAGGGTGCATGCGATCAGGGCATGACCAAAGATGGCGCGAACGAACTCTACGATTTGATCCTGAAGTTCGCCGGTTACGGCTTCAACAAGTCGCACTCCACCGGCTACGCGATCGTGGCGTACCAGACGGCGTATCTCAAGACCTACTTCCCCGTTCAGTACATGGCGGCGGTGCTTACCTATGAATCGGTGAGCACGGAAAAGGTCGTGGAATACATTGATGAGTGTCGCCGTGTGATGTGGCCCGATGGCCATCGTGGCATCGCGGTCAAGCCGCCGGACATCAATCTGTCGGAAGTGGGTTTCTCGGTGGTTTATGAGCCGGGCGAAGTGCGTGATGCGAATCACGGCCACATCCGTTTTGGCCTGTCTGCGGTGAAGGGTGTAGGCGAAAAGGCCATCATGGCCATCATCGCCGAGCGCGAGAAGAACGGCGCCTTCAAAGACCTTTACGAATTCTGTGAGCGCGTTCCTTCGGGTGCAGTGAACAAGTCGACGATGGAAGCGCTCATCAAGTGCGGTGCTTTCGACTCGCTGCATTCGACGGAAAAACGCCCTGCGATGCTCGAAGCGCTCGAGTCGGCCATGCAGGCCGGTCAGCGTGCTGCTGCAGCGCGCGATGCGGGCCAGATGTCCTTCTTCGATTCCTTCGCCGCATCTGCTCCTGCAGCTGCGGCTGAAAAGCCCAGCACCCTGCCCAGCGTGGAGCCCTGGTCGACCAACGAACTGCTCAAGCAGGAAAAGAGCGTTCTGGGCTTCTATATCTCCAGCCATCCGCTGGATCAGTATCGCGATCCGATTGATCGCTTCGCCAACGTCAGTGTGGCCGATGTGAAGAAGCTGGCCGCCGATGCGCAGGTCATTGTCGGGGGCATGCTCACGCGTGTGCGTCCCACCTTCGTCAAGAATGGCCGAAGTGCCGGTTCGAAGATGGCCATGGTCACCATCGAAGATCGAACAGGCTCTATCGATGGCGTGATCTTCTCCGACACCTACGCCGTGGCTGCGCCACTGGTCACCAGCGACCGCATGGTGTTTCTCAAGGGCAAGGTCGACCGCCGACGCGAAGAACCGAGCATTGTGGTCGAGCGCGTGATCGACATGGAAAACGCCGCCGCCGAGCTGACGCAGGCAGTGAACATCGTCATTGATGATGGACCCAATACGGATGGTGAAACCCGCTCGCCGCAGAGTGAGTTGACCATGCTCAAGCAGCTGCTGCGTCAGAGTGCACCGGCCTCCAACGGCGCGGCTCAGGTGTTCTTTGAAGTCAGACAGGGCGGGCACATTGCCCGTTTCCGTGCGCCGTCCACCTTTGTGTCGGTGACCAGTGATCTGCCTGACCGCATCAACACCGTGCTTCGCCGTCGTAACGCCTGCCAGCTCGTCGGGCCGGATAAACTGCTCAAGACCAAAGCAGCGGCCAAGCTCATGCATGATGAAAACAGCGAGCCTCAGCAGCCGCTGCTGCGTCGTCAGTCAGATGAGTACTGCGCCAGTATCGACCGATATTGATCAGGCCAATGGCATTGAGGTGAGTGATTTCTGCCGATGACTGCTTTCCGGTAAGATGCGCGAATGAATTTAGACCACCTTATCGAGAGCAACCGCGTCTGGGCGCGTCAGCAGATCGCCCTCAACCCTTCGTTTTTTGACGAGCTGCGCAATCAGCATGCCCCCAAGTATCTCTGGATCGGCTGCTCCGATGCCCGCGTCCCGGCGACGCAGATTGTCGATATGGCTCCCGGGGAGATGTTCGTCCACCGCAACGTGGCCAACCAGGTGATCCATACCGACATCAACTGCCTGTCGGTCATCCAGTTCGGCATTGAACAGCTGGGCATCAAGGACGTGATCATCTGCGGTCACTACGGCTGTGGTGGTATCCGCGGCGCGATGGCCAATAAGCCGCTGGGGCTCATCGACAACTGGCTGCGTCATGTGCGCGACACGATCTCGAAGTATTCCAGCGAGATTGATTCCATTGATGATCCTCAGCTCAAAGAGGACCGCATCTGCGAGCTGAATGTGGTGGAGCAGGTTCAGAACATCTGCCACACCACCATTCTTCAGGACGCCTGGGCACGTGGCGTCGATCTGACTGTGCATGGCTGGATCTACGGGCTTGATAACGGCCACATCAAAGATCTGAATGTGACAGTTACCAGTCCCGCAGATATCAACGCCGTCTACCGTATGTACAAGCATCTTCCCTGAGTGCGTCCATGACTTCCAAGGCCGATCTATCTTCACCCAGGCCCACGCTCGTGCTGGCCTCGCAATCTCCGCGCCGTGCCAGCCTGCTGCGAGAAGCAGGGTTCGAACCTGTCATCGCGCGATCCGCATTCGTGGATGATCCCGCGCCGCCTCAGGGCCATGAGCCGCTGCTGCTGGCCGTGGAGCTGGCCACGAAGAAGGCGACGAATGTCATTGTGGAGCCATCGTGGTATCGACCGGTGGTGATCGGCGCTGATACTATCAGTGTGGCGGTCGATGGCAGCCTGCTGGGGCAGCCTCAGTCGCGCGAAGAAGCCAGGCAGATGATCGAAAGCTTCATGGATCACACGCATCACATGGTCACCGGTGTGGCGCTGTGGTCGCCTGAAACGCAGCAGCAGGAAGTCTTCGCTGACACCGCAGAAGTATGGATGGGGCGCGTGAGTGATGAAGTCCTCAACGCCTATCTCGACACTGATCTATGGCGGGGCAAAGCAGGGGGCTACAGCCTGGCCCATCTGCAGGAGAAGCAGTGGCCTGTGCGTGTGGGAGGTGATGAAACCACGGTGCTCGGTCTTCCGATGCGCCGACTGCTTCCGCGACTGGCCGCCTGGGGTATCACGCCGTGAATGAGAAACGCTACCAGGCCATCATCTCCGGAGCCGAGCGCTCCGTGACCGCATCGCTGGCGCGAGGCGGGCTGACGGTGGCATCGCTGGGCTATCGCAGCGTGGTGGCGGCCCGCAATCTCATGTTCGATCTGGGCCTTCGTCGATCGCACGATCTGGGCAGGCCGGCCATCAGCATCGGGAACCTGACCGCAGGCGGAACGGGTAAGACGCCGATGGTTATCGAGGTGGCGTGTCGACTGTTGAATATGGGCAAGCGGCCGGCCGTGCTGCTGCGCGGCTATCACGCGCAGGATGGTCTGAGCGATGAAGCCCGACTGCTGGCCGATGCACTGGCTCCACATGTGATGGTGCACGCGCACCCCAAGCGCCGTATTGGCGCAGCCAACGCGCTGCTGGCCAATTCCAACATCGACTGCTTCATCCTCGACGACGCCTTCCAGCATCGCCAGGCGCAGCGTCAGCTGGACATCGTGCTTATCGATGCGACGAATCCCTTCGGCCATGGCAGGGTGCTGCCTCGTGGTCTGCTGCGCGAAAGTCCGTATGGTCTGCGACGTGCCCAGTGTGCGGTGGTGACGCGTGCGGATCTTGTAGCGCCTGAAATGCTCGATGCGCTGCTCAAACAGCTGGCGCATCTCACCGATGGCCAGGTGAAACTTTCGCAGGTGGCCTTTGAGTGGAAGGGCTATCGCGGGCCTGATGACAGGACCATCGATCTGCAGGATCTTCATGATCAGTGCGTGCTGGGAGTCTGTGGTGTGGGCAACCCGCAGGCCTTCACGAAGATGCTCACGCGCCAGCTTGGCCAGCAGCGCGTGCTGACGATGGATGATCATTACGCCTACACCGCGGATGATCTGACTTCCATCTTCAAACAGGCCGAAGAGATCGGCGCCAAGGCCATCATCACCACCGAAAAGGACTGGGTGAAATGGCGGCTGCATGTTCCAGCGGGGGGCTGGCCGCTGCCTGTCTATCGCCCCGTGCTCGGCGTTCACTGGCTGGCTGGCGAGGAAATCTTCGAAGCCATGCTCCAGCAGTTCGATCACGATACGCCTGAAGCCTGAGCCCGCCTTCCAAGTATAGAAGCAATTCATTCGGAGCTGCTGACAGCCGTGCAGTCGCTGATTCACTGCCCAGCCATCAGCACCTGACCCAGATCGAACCACCAGAACACGAGCATGATCACCGGGGTGACGATCAGCAGGAAGATCATCATCGTGAGGATGAACGCACCCATCGCCAGCGGGTGGTCGAGCTTGAAGATGCGGGCCGTCACCACGGCTTGAATCGCCACCGGTGAAGCGCACAGAATCACGCAGGTATAGAGCGTCAGGTCAGACAGGCCACAGGCTTTGCCCAGTGCGTAACCGACAATCGGTGTGAGGATGAACTTGATGGCCGACAGCCCCAGCACATCGTGCGCGGTCTGGCGCACGGCTTTGAGGTCCAGCTCATAACCCAGCGGAACGAGGAACAGCCACATGTTCAGCGGAATCAGCCAGGTCATGATCGGGCTGAAGACTGCAGGACGTTCAACGCCGCCGATGTTCAGCAGCAATCCCGCCAGCAGCCCGAGGATGGGGATGAGATTGGGGTGAAGCAGCGTGCGCCAGCCCACCATTGGCTTCGTGGTGGTGATCTGGGATGCATCACTCTCGTTCTGCCGCTGTGATTGAATCTGGTAATACGCCGCCACCGGGTAACAGGCCGCAAAAAGGTAAGGCCAGTTCACGGCTACGAACAGTCGCGCGTTGGCATAGCCCTGTTCACCCAGCAGAAGAAACACCGCGATGGTTCCTGCGGTGTTGCGGTTGGAGATCATGGAGGAAAGCACAAAGCTGCCACGCGATGCAGGGGCGTTATAGAACCGTCGCGCCCGCCAGGCGCCTGTCAGTCCCGCGATGCTCGAAGCCATGCAGGCGATCAGGGGCATCCACAGCAGACCTGCATCGATCTTCACCACCCACAGGCTCAGCACGCCCAGGATGGTGACCATGAAATGCACGTTGGCATTGACTACGCGGTCCAGCAGTCGGGTGGGCAGATGCACACGGCCGCGCATCAGCTGACCCAGCAGCAGCGGTGCCACCAGGCTCAGCCCGAACATCATCAGCGCATGTCGGATGTCCATATCACGCCTGCGCTGCGGGCTGCCAGAGTTGATGAAGCATGACCAGGAACGCGTCGGCCATCAGCCTGCCTGCGTCAGGGCTGAGCCAGCGTGAGATCACGGGATGGCTGCCATAAGCGCCGCGTTCCACCTGATCGGTGGTGGGCACGTAGCTGGTCACGCGCGCATTGGCCAGTTCGATGACCATCGTCTGCGCCGCTGGTGACCATTTCTTGATCTCCAGCCCGATCTGCGTGAACACCTGCGCGGGAACGGACACCAGCGCCAGTGGTCCCAGGCGAATAGCCATGAGCGGAACCTTCGACACCTGACCATCAAAGGGCCAGGTCTCCACGGCTGTGATGAAAAAGTCATCCATCGCCGTGCGGTTTTCCTTCTTCTTCATTTCCTCGACCTGCGCCATGATCTGCGGAGTGCGCGTGTAGTAGGGGATGTCGATGGTCTGCACGATGGATCGCAGCGTGCCATCGGTTATCGGCTCGGCGCGTTCGAGAGCGAAGATTGCCAGGCCCGCCAGTCCTCGGCCGAGCTGCTCACATTTCGCGCTGCCTGCGGTGGGCAGGTTCGTCGGATCGTAAGGCGTGTGATTGATATCGCCGCAGGCGCTCTGAAGGAAGATCGGAATCACACCGTTGCCATAGAACATCGACAGGTGTCTGCACATCGCCCCAGGCCAGTCGGCAGAGAAGAAGTCAGCCGATCCGCCTGAAACGGTGACCGGGTGCAATCCGAGGTTGACGATCACACTGCGCAGCTGTCCCTGCTGATCGACCGCGCTGAGGGTGCTCAGCGTGGCATCTACCGGCCCGGCTGGTCCGAGGATGGGGCTATCGGCTTTGCTGCGACCCATGACCTCCCGGCCGTTGCTCATGCGATACAGACGATTAAACACATACCCGTCGGCCTGAGCACTCCCGGCGTGCAGCGTGCATGTGGTGGCGGAAGCAAGCGCATCCTTCACCACATCCGCCACCATGCGGGGCAGTGTGGCCAGCCAGGCTTCATTCCGGGGAACCTTGTTGCCCACCTGTCGGACTTCCGGCCCGGCGTGGGTGTGAGTGGCGCTGATGCTCACATGATCAGCCGGGACACCACATTCCTCGTGGATGATCTGCTTGGCCTTGTCGACAAACAGGCTGTCGACACTGATCAGATCCAGTGACACCAGCGCGATGGTTCGGTCCTGGCTCTGAATGGTCATTGCGCGGGCGTAGAGCTCATCACGCGTGTAGGTTCCGACGCGCAGGTGAAAGAAGCCACCAATGGCTGTCCCCAGCGGGGGGGTGATGATCTTCTGGGCGGACCCTACCTGAAACAATGCAGGCTTATCGAGCACCGGTCCTGTGGGACGTAAAGCAGAAGGATGAATCATCGTCGAGCTCCCGGGAATGGAGAGGTACAATGCGGACATGCCTGTTTCGGTCGATCGAGAACGATCGTAATCTGCAGGGCTCCGCGCACAATGCTGAAAAATAGCGTGTTTCCCGGGTGGTGACGATGATTAATGCTGCTGAAAAGATATCTGTTTCTGCTGGACGATCGAAAGTATCATCGCCGCAGACCTTCACCCTCGGCTCGGCGTGGCGGGAAGGGCACTATCGCTTTGAGCGCACCGCGCAGGCCAGCACCTGGATTCTCAGCTGTATCGTGCGAGGCCGACATCGGATTGTCACAGCCGATGGCGAAGTGACCAGCCAGGGCTTTCGCCTGCGACTGATCCGTCCCGGGCTGGCGTATCGGGTGGACAGCATGCAGGGCGGATCGTACTGGTGTCTCTTCTCGCACCATAAGCCCTGGGAGCCGCTGCTCAACTGGCCTGAGGTACTCCCGGGCATCATGTATCTGGATGTGGAAGACCGGGAGCTGCGCAGGCAGATTGTGCGACTGTTGGAGGAAACGCAGAACCTGATACATGCGAAGCATCCTCAGAAAGATCGACTCCTCTTCAACGCCATCGAGCGATTCCTGCTGCTGGCCGATGGCATCAACCCCCAGGCCGGCCATCGACGCACGGATGCGCGCATCCAGCGGGCGATGACCTGGATCGGTCGACACCTGCATCACAAACTCTCCCTGGATGAACTGGCAAAGCAGGTGCATCTTTCGCCATCACGATTAGCGCATCTGTTTCAGCAGCAGGTGGGCATGTCACCGCGACAGTTTCACGAGCGCGGCCGACTGGAGCAGGCCTGTCATCTGCTGCAGTATTCCAACCTGCCCGTGAAGGAGATTGCCAGCGAGCTTGGTTTTGCCAACGCGTATCACTTTTCCCGCCGATTCTCGCAGCAGATAAAAGTTTCACCACGGGTTTACCGTCAGCAGTTCCATCAATGACGGCCAGACGTTTGCCCATGATGTGCGCGGGTATTACAGTGATGGCCTGTCTGTTTCCGGCATACTGAACACCAAAGGATCGAACCATGTCCCTTCCCATTGCTCTGCAGCTTTACACCGTTCGTGATGCGCTCAAAGGTGATCTTGAAGGCACGCTCAAAGCCATCTCGACCATCGGGTTTGAGAATGTCGAAATCGCCGGCTTCTACAACAAGACGCCCGGCGAGTTCCGCCAGCTGCTTGAGAAGAACAACCTCAAGCCCATCTCGATGCATGCGAACCTGACGGATTCATCGACGAATCTCGATCAGACCATCCGCAACGCCAAAGAGCTCGGCGTAAACTACGTTGTGTGCTCCTACCTGAGCGTGCCCGAGCGTGAAGACTATGACAAAGCTGCTCGCCTGCTGGCGGAAGGTGCGTACAAAGCTGCTCAGCAGGGCATCACGCTGGCGTACCACAACCACAGCTTCGAGTTCGTGAAGGATGCGCAGGGCCGTCGTGGGCTGGATGTCATCTTCGACACCAACAGTGGCAGCAAGCTCAACGCTGAACTGGACATCTACTGGGTTCAGCATGGCGGCGACAACCCGGTGGACTGGATGAAGAAGCTCGCCGGCCGCATTCCGCTGCTGCACGTCAAGGACATGGCCAACACCCCTGAGCGTGGCTTTGCAGAAGTGGGTACGGGCACGGTGGACATCAAAGCCGCTGTGCATGCTGCACCGCAGGTGGGTGTGAAGTACCTGATTGTTGAACAGGACAGCCACTGGAAGGGCTCACCGCTGGAAAGTGCGAAGATCAGCCTGACGAACCTCAAGACGATCATCGCCAGCCTGTGATGGGTTGGATGATTTAGAATAAGAAAACCCAGGTGCAAGCCTGGGTTTTTTTGTTGCGTCATTCTCTCTGGGCATAATCTGTGGATGCCCGCTTTTGCGGGCATGACGGAAGGAGAGCTATAAGCTGCGTGGAATGAGGTGTGGCTGATGGCAACCTTGTCTTCCGATTACCCCAGCTCATTGCGTATCACTTCAACTGCTGATTCAATTCTTCCAGCGCCGGAGCGGTGGGGTTGATGCGGCGGATGGCGTCGGCCATGCGGCGGGCGTTGGGTTTGTCGCCGGCTTTGAGATACCAGCGGGCGGCACCCAGGGCCAGCGGCCAGGCGTCGGGCTGATAGCTCAGAGCTTCCTCGTAAAGCTGTGCACCGTTGGCCGGCTTGCCAATCATCTGCCAGGAGATGGCCATGTCTTCGAGCACGCCGGGACTGCGACGCTGGGAAGGGGAGAGCTTCTCCAGGGCCTGCAGGGCATCGTCGGGGCGGTTGTCGCGCTGCAGCAGCTTGGCCTGCCAGCGCACGTAGGACTCGCGGGTGGAATCTTTGTCTTCAGGCGTGAGCAGATCAATGGCCCGGCTGGCCTGCATGATGGCCTGCTCCAGTTTGCCCTGTCTGGCATCGAGAGAGCTGAGCGCGAAGTAGGCTTCATGCATGTTGGAGTTGATCTGCAGGGCCTGCAGCAGCGCCATGCGTGCTTCGTCGAAACGGTTCTGATTGATGTAGCTCTGCGCCAGGAAGACACGCAGCTTGCTGTTGGAGGGATCGAGGCCCACGGCATTGGCGTAGTGCGTGGAAGCTGTTTCATGGCGACCCAGCGACTGCGCGATGGAACCTGCGAGCTGCTGCACTTCAGGCTGCTGGCTGTCGTAGCGCAGGCTCATATCCAGCGACTGATAGCCCTGCGCCATATCACCCTGATGGAGATAGATCTGCCCCAGCAGCAGATGAGCCGGTGCGAAGCGCGGGTAGCGCTCGACCAGTTCGCGGGCCTGGGGAATCAGATCGACATTCTGTTTGGCGCCCATGACCTGCATGGCGCGCTGCTGGAGGTCTTCCAGCTCCCGGCGGGCGCGATCGACATCAAACGTCTCTGCGCCGGCTGCGCGCACAGGCTCATTGGTTGGCGGCGGTGAGAGCTTGATCCAGGCGACGGTTCCTGCGACCAGCGCAATTACCAGCAGGCCGCCGAGGATGAACCAGCGTGAATTGGAGGCGTGTCCCTGATCGTTGCGTGTGTTCATAATCGCTCAGCCTACCGTAAATGCCATCGACCGCAACGCTCGTACAGCGCTGCGGCGGTGAAACACGCACGCTGGATTTACGGGTTCACGAGCTCGGTTGAAAGATTGCAGTGACAGGGCTCGAGAGGCTTGCGATCTGCCTGGGTTTCGGGCGATGTCTGCGTCACGTGAATGTGGGGCATCGTCCCGGGCTGGGCATAAAGCCGGCCGGTGTGTGTTAAATGCTGAGCCAGAGCTTCACGCTCCAGATCGGCGTGTTCAGGCAGCACGGCCGCGCCTGCCAGAAGCAGGCCGACATAGACTGCCACGCTGTAGCGTACCCAACTGTGCATCGCACGTTCCAGTGAATGAAACCTTCCCCCTCCGACCCCCAACCAGGCGCAGAGTCTGCGGCCGGGTTGTATTGACCATTCTAAAGCTCCAATACATTGGCAGGGGATGCAAAAGAAAAGAGCAGATTTTTTAGCTGAAACAGGCGTCATGCGCGTCATAAACGGACTGCGATCAACGTGCAGGCGTTTGTTCCCTATAATCCAGTGATGATCGAGCTGACGCGACACGTGCGATTCTTCCTCAACGGCCCTGATCCCCGGCGCGAGCTGGAGGAGCAGCCCAGGCGGATCAACGGATTTTCTGCCTGGCCTGCAGTGCGCGGGCTCGGGCGGTTCTATCAGCTTGAGGTGCGCTGTCGGGGCGAGGTGGACCCGGTTACGGGCTACTTTGTGAACATCAAGGAAATCGACCAGGCTGTGCGCGATCATGTGCTGCCTTTTCTGGAAGCCACGCTCGACAGCACGCGCCCCAGCGCGACGCTGCCAGTGGGGCAGCTGATGGTGAAGATCCTGACGCTGCTTCAGCCGCCCTTGAAGCACGCGGTGGATCGCGTGCAGCTTGATCTGTCGCCATTTCACAGCCTTGCCATCGGGAGATCGGATATGAGCCACGTGGTGATTCGTCAGCAGTTCGAGTTCGCGGCGGCTCATCGTCTGCATGTCAACGAGCTGTCGCCCGATGAGAACCGCAAGGTCTTTGGCAAGTGCAACAATCCATCAGGCCATGGCCACAACTACAAGCTCGAAGTGGCCGTGCGTGCTCCCATTGATAAGGATGGCCACATCCTGCTGGTGGAGAAGCTCGATGAGCGCGTCGATCAGGTGGTGATTCAGGCGCTGGATCACAAGCATCTGAATGTCGACGTACCTCAGTTCGCCCAGCGTAATCCTTCCTGCGAGAACATCGCGATGGTGGTCTACGACATGCTCAAGCCCAATCTGGGCGATCTGGGTGTGGAACTTGAGGAAGTGAGCGTCTGGGAAACGAGCAAGACAGCCTGTACCTACCGCGGGTAACTCTCCATTTGGCAATCAACTACCTGCTGCGGGCAACATTTTCCACTTGTCAGACAAGCTGCTTATCCATTCTAATGAAGCGTTGGTTTTACCTTACGTATCCGGGAGTGTGTCATGCTCTGCAGCAATCGTGTCCGTACAGGGTTCAAGGGGTTCACGCTCATTGAACTGCTGGTGTGCATCAGCATCATTTCGCTGCTGATTGCGCTGCTGCTGCCTGCGCTGAGAAAGGTCAGGCAGTTAGGCCGTGACACGCAATGCCTGGTTAACCTGCGACAGGTTGGCGTGGCAGACTTCGCGTATGCAACTGACTTCAAGAACTATCCTGTTCCCATGGAAACCGTGCATGCGCCCACGGATGCTACCACCCGGCTGATTGCGCTCAATTACCTGCAGGGGACGGTGGCGGTTGATCAGGTTTGGCCTTCGAGTACCTCAATTGCGCTGTCGCATGGCGGGTCGCTGCGCAAAATCATGTTCTGCCCCGACCGAATCTCCAACACGTATAAGGGACTGCCCTGGCAAAGCAATGCGGGCAAGTCCGCTTATGCGGGAAACATTGCCATTCGAGGCATGTGGGACACGAATCACAACTGGGACAATACCCAGAGCGTGGGAACGAAAATTTTTGAACGCTATGACAACGTCCCGCGACACAGTGAAATGCTCCTCGAAGCCGACTCACGTTCCAATATCTTCCCGACGAATCTTACACTTGGCCCAGCCCATGGTTTTCCCAGGCGGGTGCAGAATGAAGAGTCGGGCGGAACGCTGATGGATGTCGGTCGCCTTTACAACGGCCCCAACGCGATCCCTGGCTATGCGGCCTGGGCGCATGTGGATTACTTTCACGCTGGCAGGCCTGTGGGTCTGTTCGTCAATGGTCATGCCGTCTCCAAGGCCGGCAGGGCATGGCGCATGATTGCTCCGTAATCTGATGCAGGGGGCTGATCGGCCATCAGATGACCATTTCACTTATAAGTTCCTGATGTACAACCTGAAGCAGCGTGTTACTCTTGTCCGATAGAAAGGGACGGGAGTTCCTCTACTTTTTCGGGTTTGTTCCATCTATGAACTTCAACAGCAGCACTTTTGCTGTGTTTATGCTTGTCGTGGGGTTGCTGTACGTCCTGACCCAGCTGGCTTTTCGGCCTCGCTGGCCACAGAACCTCATGCTGCTGCTGGCCAGTTATGGTTTCTACGCAGCCTGGGACAAGCAGTTCCTTTTCCTCATCCTGATCTCCACCGCGGGCGACTATGTCTGCGGGCTGGCGATGAAGCATCGCACGCCCACGGTGCGCAACTCGGTGATCCTGAGCCTGTCACTGCTGTTCTCCGGGCTGGTGCTCTGTGCGCCTATCGACTGGTCGGGCCTGCTGGCGACGATGCTGCCAGCCTCCTTCTGGGCGGGGGGATGGATTGAGCAGCCTGTCTACCGCGGTTTGATCGATCCCGAAGGCAGTTGGCGTAATGCCCTGGGCGCGATGGTGGCCACTGCGGCGCTGGGGATTGTGCTGACCATTGGCTATCTCATTGATCAGCGACACTGGCGCAAGTACTTCATCTGGGTGAGCATGGTCAGCAACCTCGGGCTGCTGGCTTTCTTCAAGTACTGCGACTTCTTCCTGGAAGGTCTCACCACGCTGCTTTCGGGTCTGGGGATGGGCGATCACCACTGGGCGCTGGGCGTCATCGTCCCGGTGGGGATCTCGTTCTACACCTTCCAGACGATGAGCTACACGCTGGACATCTACCGCGGAGAGATTGAGCCGACAGATAACCTGTTGGACTTCTCGCTCTTCGTCGCTTTCTTTCCGCAGCTGGTGGCCGGGCCGATTGAACGCGCCGCGCATCTGCTGCCTCAGTTCTACAGCAAAAGACCGTTCAACTGGGACCAGTGGCGCAGTGGCTGTTACCTCATCGGCTGGGGTCTGTTCAAGAAGATCTACATCGCCGACAACATGATTCCGCTGGTGAACCTTGCTTATGGCGCCGAGCCGGGGACGACCATCACCGGCCCGATGGTCTGGCTATCGACGCTGGCGTTTGCGGTTCAGATCTACTGCGACTTCTCAGCCTACAGCGATATCGCCCGTGGGCTCTCCAGGCTTATGGGCATTGAGCTGATGGTCAACTTCAATCTGCCTTACTTCGCCACCAATCCCAAGGATTTCTGGAGCCGGTGGCATATCAGCCTCAGCACCTGGCTGCGCGATTACCTCTACATTCCGCTCGGTGGTAACCGAGGCGGGCCGGGCAGGACCTACTTCAACCTGATGACCACGATGGTGCTTGGCGGTATCTGGCATGGCGCTCGGGCCAACTTCGTGTGGTGGGGCATCTATCAGGGAGCGATGCTGTGTATTCATCGCTTCTTTGAGCCCATCATGAAGCCTTATGCCCCGAAGAGCGCTATCGGCCATCGCGTGCTGACGTTCATCAACTGGGTGATCTTCATGCACTTTGTGGGCTATGGCTGGCTGCTCTTCCGAGCCAGCACGAACAAGCAGATTGGTGAGCTGACCACGGCGCTGCTGACAGGCTGGACCACTTTTGGCGATCACCTGGCAGTGCTGGCCAAGATTGTGTTCTACGCCTGGCCGCTGGTGATTGTGCAGATCTGCCAGTATCGCGCCAGCAATCTGCTGGTGGTGCTCACCTGGCCGTGGTACGTGCGTTGTGCGTTGTATCTGCTGCTGTTCTATCTGACGGTGATCTTCGGAGCTTTCGATGTCGTCGAATTCATCTACTTCCAGTTCTGATCGGCCGGTGTTCCGCGCTTCGATCAATGAAGCGGGAGAGGTGGTGCTCAATGCGCTGGAGCGCATGGCAGGCCCGAAGCAGCCCGGCCGGCGCGTGCTGCCCATCGCCGCAGGTATCTTCCTGCTGCTGGTGGTTGCTATTGAAGTCTTTCTCTACACCAACCGCGTCTGGTTCGCCGATCGCGCGGCCTGGCAGTGGGATGTGAAGAAACACATGCTGGCCGATGGCAGGCTCAAGGGTAACATAGCCATCCTGGGAACCAGCGTGCTGTTCCACGGTGTGGATCCTGTTGTCGTCAATGAGCAGACGAAGGACACCGGCCTGCATACGGTGAACCTGGCGCTCAACGGCATGCAGATTCACCACATCACGCAGATGGTGATCGATCAGCATGAGCAGGGCAATCGCTACGACCACCTGCTGCTGGAACTGCGCGATTTTGAAATCACCCGCGATAACTGGACAGGTGGGCCTTACTGGCGTCTATGGGCGTCGATGAGCCACCTCAACGACAACGCTGTACTGATTCACGAGCCGAGCTTGCTGATGTCCCTGTCGGCCAATCGTCTGCTGACCTCCTACAACTACCGCCGGGGGATCGACAACTGGATCTTCGCCTCGGCCCGTCACCGCAGGCCCGCAACGGAATATCGCAATCGCAACCTGGAAGTAGGCAGGGGGATGATCGCTCACCTGGGCTACTCGCCGCTGGATGTGACGCGTCCGCTGAAGCCGGAGCAGGTTCCTTCGCCACGCGAGCGCCGCTGGGAACGCAACGACGCCGGCCTGTGGTGGCTCGACAAGCTGGTGGCCTACTGCGATGAGCATGGCGTGACGCTGACCCTGCTGGCTGTGCCCGCGCCGCCTTACGTGGTGGCCGACCGTCAGCGTTCAGGTTACGACCACACCATGATGCAGCACGTGCGCGACCTGCAGGCCCGCTATCCCAACGCCCACATCCGCCTGATGCCCGTGCGCGAAACCTATGAGCTGGCCGACTTCACCGACGACGTCCACTACAGCCCGACCGGTGTCGAGAAGCTCACCCGAGAAGTGACGGCGTGGGTGAAATCGCTGCCTCAACCCTGAGAACGGCCCGCGTTATTTCAATCGTGGGATCCAGCAGGAGACGCGCTGGCGGTAGGCCTGATACTCCTGGCCGAAGCGCAAGGTCAGATCGTGTTCTTCAAGCGGGCGCACCGCCGTCTGCCAGACCAGGCCGCCAAGGATCACATAGATGATGATCAGCGGTGAGCCTGCCCACCATCCCACTGCCAATCCCTGCATCATGCCTGCAATGGCCATGGGGTTACGCACGACACGATAGGGCCCGACGACCACCAGTCTGTTCGCGCAGGCCAGGGGCATCGGTGTTCCATGGCCCAGGGACGCCATCAGCCAGCTGCTGGACAATCCAAGGCATGCTCCCAGGAGAAAGAGAACGATGGCCAGTGTCTGCTGAAGTCGATTCGTATCGAACTGCGGAATACCAGTGTGCTGTTCCAGCAGGAACAGGCCGCGGGGGAGCAGAAGGAAAAACAGAAGCCAGAACAGGACGGTCTGAAGGGTCGCCTGGAACACCGCGTTCTGCGGGCTCTGACAGGTCGTTCGGCGGAAGATGATGGGCATGCTGGTGCGAGGATGACTGATCCACAGACAGGCCAGTGTCATGCCCATTGTGGCCGACATCATCACTGTGGCCAGCCACGCGTGACCCGTCAGCAGACTGATGCCAAGACAGTAGAGGGTGGCATAGCTGGTGGCCCCCATCACACCAGCCAGAAACAGACAGGCCCAGGGGTGCTGCCTGTAAAGCATGACGGAGGTGGTCAGTGATCCCAGTACAAACAGAAGCAGGTCGGGCAGCAGGATGCTCCTTAGAGTCAGCTGTGCCTCATCCAGATAAAAGAACCATGGCCGGCAGGTGGGCCAGAGCCAGATCATCAGCCACCAGACAATCCCGGCGATACCCTGCAGCATCATGAATCGCGCTGATGCATACATCCCCACTTCTGACCAGGTGGGCATGTGAGTGTCGGTCAGACCGACTTCACCAGTCAACGTTGTCGTGGTCATCAGCAGGCCATCCCCGGGCAGAAGTGGAAACTACTGTGGAGTGTGACGGCGTGGAGGGAGGAATTCAACCCTGAAAAAAACAAAACCCCTGACGAATCAGGGGTTTGTTGAGTGGACCGTACAGGACTTGAACCTGTGACCTCATCCATGTCAAGGATGCGCGCTAGCCAACTGCGCCAACGGTCCATTGAATTGTCGGCTGAAGGCATGAGCGTTCAGCGGTCAAACAGTATAGCGAAATCATTGTCGACTGCCAGTGGGGGCGCGATTAATCCTCCGCATGTCCCCAAAATAGATCCGATAACCTTGCCTCTTCCGGGCGCCTCCGATCCTTATTTTGAACAGTCAGTCCGAGGGTAAACATGCCCCGTTAGGGGAAATTCTGATGGATTTTCATGGGACCCCGGCGTGTTGATCGATTGCCCCCAGGCAGTTATCTTTCACCACATCAAGCGGTTGAGGACTTAAATCAACGCAGATGTCGGCAATTGGCCGATCATCCAGTGTATTTGTGTGGTCTTACCCCTTGAATAAGACAAAGCGCCGGAAAGTCATCATTTTCCATGTTGGTCAGGGATGACGGAGGGCTACATAAGACATTAAATAGACTGCAGTTGGAATGATTGCATGATGCTTGGAGCTGTTTTACTGCTACTGATCGGTGCGGCGCTTGCCCCGCTGGTGCATCGTGCTGCCCATCATGTAACAGGCTGGCTACTGGCGCTGCTGCCCGCAAGTATCGTCGTCTGGGGGGTGATCCTGCTGGTGGCCCCCGGGGCGTACCCGGCCGCCATCTCTGAAGAAATTCAGCCTCTCGAGCCTCAAATTTCGCACCTCCAGTCTCAGATTCAGGCACAGACTCAGTCTGAAACCCAGCCTGATGCGGTTGAAGAAGCCACCACCCAGGCAGCAATGCCCGTGGGGGAAGCGATCGTTGTGCTGGAAGAAGTTCAGAAGTTTCAGCCGATCCGCGAAAGTTATGAGTGGATCCCTTCGCTGGGGGTGAATCTCACTTTCCTGCTCGACGGCCTGTCGCTGGTGTTCATGCTGCTGATCTGCGGCATCGGTGTGTTCATCCTTATTTATGCAGGCAAGTATCTGCATGATGACCAGCGTCTGGGGCGCTTCTTCTGCTATCTGATGCTCTTCATGGGCTCGATGCTGGGCCTGGTGCTGGCTGACAACCTCTATCTGCTCTTTGTCTTCTGGGAAATGACGAGCATCAGCTCGTTCCTGCTGATCGGTTGGGACCACCACCGCGCCGAGGCTCGCAAGTCGGCTCTGACAGCGCTGCTGGTCACCGGCGGCGGGGGGCTGATGATGATGGCCGGGCTGGTGCTGCTGCAGATCACCTCAGGTCAGATCGACATCTCGGCCATCGACCGCGAGGTTGTCCACAACAGCAAGCTGTATCTGCCCATCCTGCTGCTGATCTTTGCTGGTGCGGCCACCAAGAGCGCTCAGTTCCCGTTCCACTTCTGGCTGCCCGGTGCGATGGCGGCTCCAACACCGGTGTCGGCCTACCTTCACTCGGCGACGATGGTCAAAGCCGGCATCTATCTGATGGCCAGGCTGTCACCTGCTCTGGGTGATACGAACCTGTGGTACTACATGGTCACCGGCTTCGGGGCTGTGACGATGGTGCTCGGTGCGGTGATCGCCGTGACGCAGAAAGACCTCAAGCGCATCCTGGCCTACTCCACGGTCAGCGTGCTCGGCGCTCTGATGATGCTCCTGGGCATCGGAACCGAAGCTGCCATCTCGGCAGCGGTGGTCTATCTGGTGGCTCACTCGCTTTACAAGGGCGCTCTGTTCATGGGCGCAGGTACGCTGGACCACGAAACCAGCACGCGTGATATCACCCAGCTGCGCGGCCTGGCGAAGCTGATGCCCATCTCCGCCGTCGTGGCGGTGCTGGCGGCGGCTTCCAATGCCGGGATGATTCCGCTCTTCGGCTTCATCTCGAAGGAACTGTTCTACGAAGCGGTCTACCACGCTCCAATGTTCCCCTGGGTGCTGCTGGGAATGGCGTTTATTGCCAGCCTGATGCTGGTGGTGGTGGGCTTCATGGTGGCTTACCGCCCTTACTTCGGCGGGCAGGCCATGGCGCCTCAGATGCCCTACGAAGCGCCCTTGGCGATGTGGCTCGGGGCGGCAGTGCTCGCACTGCTGAGCCTGATCCTGGGCGTCTTTCCCGTTCTCTATGGAAGCGATCTCGGCTCGGCGGCGGCTTCGGCAGTCCTGGGCGAGCCGGTGAGCCTGAAGCTGGCCATCTGGCATGGCCTGACGCCGATCCTGGGCCTGAGTGTGCTGACGCTGCTGCTGGGCACCGGGCTGTTCTTCCTGCTTCACCGCTGGCAGCATGGCCTGTATGAGCTGTCGACGAAGTTTGAAGCCATCGGCCCGCAGAAGATTTACGACCTGGGCTTCAACGGCCTGATGCACTTTGCCCACATGCAGACCAGCGTGGTCCAGAATGGTTACCTGCGTAATTACGTGCTGGTGATCGTCGCCACGATGATTGCCCTGGTTGCTCAGCCCATGCTGCAGATGTTCCCGTATCTGCGCAACATCGATGCAGGCACGCTGACGATGTCTGACATCGTGGTGGGGGCGGTGATTCTGGGGGGCGCACTGGCGGCCAACCGCATCCGCTCGCGACTGGCCATCGTGGCCATCCTGGGCAGCATCGGCATCTGTGTGATGATCATCTACGTCTTCTACGGCGCGATGGATCTCGCACTGACCCAGATCATGGTGGAGTCGCTCACCACCGTGCTGCTGGTGCTGGTGATCTACCACCTGCCTCGCTTTGTGCCCTCGTCGTCCACGGGCATTCTGATCCGCGACGGGATCGTCTCGCTGATCTTTGGCGGCGTGATGACCATGCTCGTGCTGATGTCCGACACCATTCATCCCGACACGGCCATGCGTGAGTTCTTCGTCGACAACAGCTACACGCTGGGCCATGGACGAAACATCGTCAACGTCATCCTCGTGGACTTCCGTGCGATGGATACGCTGGGCGAAATCACGGTGCTTTCGGTGGCGGGCATCGGCGTGTATGCACTGCTCAAGATCCGTGTGAAGAAGGAGAAATAAGCAATGAGCTCCTTGATCTTCCGAGCTGCGACACCCATCCTCATGCTGCTGCTGATCGTCTTTTCGATCTACGCGCTCTTCCGCGGCCATCATGAGCCAGGCGGTGGCTTCATCGGCGGGCTGCTGATTGCTGCCGCCTTCACGCTGCATGCCCTGGCGCATGATGTTCCAACAACCCGCCGCCTGCTGGGGGTGGATCCTCACGTGCTGCTGGGCGCAGGGCTGCTGACCGCCGCTGCTGCGGGTCTCATCGGTGTGTTCACCGATGGTGTGTTCCTGAAAGGCGTCTGGGGTGAAGTGACCCTTCCGGGCCTGGGTGATGTATCGCTCGGAACGCCGCTGATGTTTGACCTGGGCGTTTACAGCGTGGTGATGGGCATGGTGCTGATGATCATCTTCACCGCTGCGGAGAACGAAGAATGAACCTGCTCATGGCCATTGTGGTCGGCGTGCTCTACGCCACAGGGTTGTTCATGATCCTGCGGCGAAGCATCGTCAAGCTGGTGTTCGGCCTGTCGCTGCTGAGCCATGGGACCAACCTGCTGATCTTCACCGCCGGCGGGCTCACACGAGGCCGGCCGTCGCTGATTCCCGAAGGTCAGCTCACCATCGAACAGCCTTACGCCGACCCCATCAGTCAGGCGCTGATTCTGACGGCTATCGTGATCAGCTTCGCCGTGCTGGCGTTCTCTGTTGTGCTGCTTTACCGCGTGTACCAGACCATTGGCACGGAAGACATGGATAAACTGCGAGCCCCCGATTCATGAATTCGCTTCTGATCCTTCCCATTGTGATTCCCATGATTACAGCAGCTCTGATGCTGCTGGCCTATCGCCGCGCCATGCCTCAGCGGCTCATGGGGCTCATTGGCAGCGTGATCCAGCTCATCATCGCATTCGTGCTGCTGGGACTGGTCTATCAGAATGGGATTCAGGCGATTCAGATTGGCGGCTGGCAGGCACCCTTTGGCATCACCATCGTGGCCGACATTCTCTCGGCGCTCATGCTCTGCCTGTCAGGCGTGATTGGCGTAGCCAGTGCTCTTTACTCCCTGGCCGACATCGACCGCGAACGCCGCGTCTATGGCTTCTACCCGCTGATGCAGATTCTGCTCATGGGCGTCAACGGTGCGTTCCTCACCGGCGATATCTTCAACCTCTACGTGTGGTTCGAAGTGATGCTCATCGCCTCGTTCGTGCTGCTGGTGCTGGGCAACGAACGCAGGCAGATGGAAGGGGCCATCAAGTATCTGACGCTCAACCTCATCTCCAGCGCTATCTTCCTGAGCGCGGTGGGCATTCTCTATGGCTCGGTCCACGCCCTGAACATGGCCGACCTGGCGCAGAAGCTGCCCACGGTTCCCCAGCCGATGATCATCACCCTGGCGATGCTCTTCCTCGTCGCCTTCGGGATCAAAGCAGCAGTGTTCCCGCTGTTCTTCTGGCTGCCTGACTCCTATCACACGCCGCCCACGACGGTTACCGCGCTTTTCGCCGGTCTGCTGACGAAAGTGGGTGTGTACTCCATGTTTCGCGTGTTCACGCTGCTGTTTGTCGAGAACGTGGACTACACGCATGGGCTGATCATGATCATCGCGGGCTTCACGATGGTCATTGGTGTGCTCGGTGCGATGGCCCAGATGGAAATCCGCCGCGTGCTGGCGTTCCACAGCGTCAGCCAGGTGGGCTACATGGTGATGGGCCTGGGGCTGTTCAGCATCGCGTCGATCGCTGGGGGTATCTTCTTTGTGCTGCATCACAGTCTGGTGAAGTCGAACCTGTTCCTCATCAGCGGGATTGTTCAGCAGCACGCCGGGACGACCGAGCTCAAGAAGCTGGGCAACCAGATTGCCCGCGACCCGCTGCTGGCGGCGCTGTTTCTGGTCAGTGCGCTGTCGCTGGCGGGTCTTCCGCCGCTGTCGGGTTTCTGGGCCAAGCTTGCACTGGTCCAGGCCGGTTTTGAAGTGGGGGGGACGGGATCCTATGGCGGTTACATTATCATTGGGGTAAGTCTGGCCGTGGGCCTGTGCACGCTGATCTCGATGACCAAGATCTGGAACGAGGCGTTCTGGAAGCCGCTGCCTGATACTGCGCTCCCGCCGCCTCCCCCGATGACCCTGGCTCGCAAGGTGCTCATGTTCACGCCGGTGTTCTTTCTCACCGCGCTGATCGTGGCGCTGGGGCTGATGCCCGACCCGCTGCTGCATCTGGTGAACGAAGCGGCGAACCAGTTGATGAACAAAGGCCAATACATTCGCGCCGTTCTAGGAGAACCACATGAGAGCGCTGGTTCTTAATCTGGTCCTGGCCCTGGTGTGGGCCGGGTTCATCGGAGAGATCACCCCCAGTAAGCTGGCGGTGGGCTTTATCTTCGGCTATCTGCTGATGTGGTGGCTGCGCCGCCTTGTCGGCCGAACCACCTATTTTGAAAAGGTTCCGCAGATCCTTTCCTTCACGCTGTTCTTCATCAAGGAATTCCTGCACTCGAACCTGCGCGTGGCGCGCGACGTGATCTCACTCAAGCGCAATAGCCGTCCGGGCATCGTGGCCGTTCCGCTGGACATCCGCTCTGACTTTGAAATCACGCTGCTGGCCACGCTCCTGGCGCTGACGCCGGGTACCTTCGCCATGGACGTGTCCAACGACCGCAAGACCATGTACATTCACGCCATGTTCGTGACCGACCCGGACCTGCTGCGCAAGTCGATCAAGGATGGCCTGGAACGACGCATCATGGAGCTGTTCCGATGATCCCATTGATGGACATGATCACCATCCTCGCGCAGGCGGAGGCTGAAAAGTCCTCCAACATGAATCCGATCACGGATGTGCTGACCTACGTGGCCGGAGCGACCATCTCCACGGCGTTTGTGGTGGCGTTCATCCGCCTGCTCATCGGCCCGGAAGTGCCCGATCGCGTGGTGGCACTGGACCTGATGGCCACGGTCGCGGTGGGCGCCATTGCGCTGCTGGCCGTGCGCATGAACAACTACATCTTCCTCGACGCGGCCATGGTTCTGGCGCTGATCTTCTTCCTGGGAACCATCGCCTTTGCCTACTACCTTGAAAAGAAGGGAGACACCGCCTGATGAGAGCCCTTCTCGAATGCATTCTGCTGGTGACAGGAAGCCTGTTCATGCTGCTGGCCGCGGTGGGTATCGTCCGCATGCCCGACCTCTACACGCGCCTGCAGGTGACCTCCAAGGCCTCGATTCTTGGCTCCACGTGCATCATGCTCGCTGTGTCTACTCACTTCGCTGAGCCCGCGGTGACCATCCGCGTGATCACCATCGTGATCTTCTTCGCGCTGACCATTCCCGTGGCCACGCACATGCTCGCTCGAGCCGGGTACGCCACCAATGTGACCATCAGTAAAGAAACGGTGGTCAACGAGCTTGAAGGCAACTACGACCCCGAAACCCACACGCTCGGCGGCGAAGACCCGGTCATGCACGAGTTTGAAATCGAAGCCAACTCGCCTGCCCTGGGCAAGCGCGTGGCTACGCTGGGCCTGCCGCCCGACGTGCTGATCATGCAGATCCACCGCAGCAACGCCAACATCATTCCGCGTGGCAACACCGCGCTGGAAAAGGGCGACGTGCTGGAGATTCTGGTCCACCCGCGCATGCTCCCGGCCGTGCGCGCCATTCTCGAAGCACCACACAACTGAGCCGCCTGTCCAGCCGATTGATTGGGTAAGCAGGTACACTGCTTAGGACACCATTCCCGATTGCGGATACCGGCCATGACTCACGATCAATCCAAGCCCGTCCACTTCCTGATCACCGGCGGGGCAGGTTTCATCGGCTCGCATCTGGCAGACCTGCTGCTGGCGCAAGGCCATCATGTGACCGCGCTGGATGATCTGTCCACCGGCCGCGTCGATAACATCGCCCATCTGCTGGAGCATGATCGCTTTCAGCTTGTCCGTGCGTCCGTGAGTGATGAAGTCGTGCTCGACCGACTCGCCAGTCAGGCGCAGGTGGTCATTCATCTGGCCGCAGCGGTGGGGGTGAAGCTGGTGGTCGATCAGCCTGTGCGCACCATCGAGACCAACATCATGGGAACCGAGAGTGTCCTCAAGGTGGCGCTGCGTTATGGCTGTCGCGTGCTCATCGCGTCGACCTCGGAAGTCTATGGCAAGGGAAGCAAGATCCCCTTCAGCGAGGAAGACGATGTGCTGCTGGGGCCCACCAGTCGCAGCCGCTGGGCCTATGCGGCCAGCAAGATGGTCGATGAGTTTCTCGGCCTGGCATACTGGCAGCAGTACGGGCTCGAAGTGGTGCTTTTCCGCTTGTTCAACACCGTCGGCCCGCGCCAGACCGGGCGCTACGGGATGGTCATTCCCCGCTTCGTGCGCCAGGCGCTGGCCGGTGAACCCATTACGGTCTATGGCGATGGTACCCAGCAGCGATGCTTCTGTGATGCACGTGATGCGGTCAAAGCCATCGCTTCGCTGGCGTTCCATCCCAAGGCGCCCGGGCAGGTCTTCAACATCGGCGGCAATCACGAAATCTCCATGATGCAGCTGGCCTCGCGCATCTGCGAACTCACAGGCAGCTCATCTTCCTTGCAGCTGATTCCCTACAGCGAAGCTTATGCCCCGGGCTTCGAGGACATGCAGCGCCGCGTGCCCGACACCACCCGCATCCACCAGCTGGTCGGCTGGCACCCACAGATTTCACTCGATGACATCCTGCGCTCCGTCATCGAATATCAGCAGCAGCACCGCAACGAAGTGCCTGACGGCGTGTGATCTTCTCCGCGTCAGACGTTTCGATTTTCCTCTGAACATTCCATACACGTTCAAAGCCAGGTCCGCCGTACCTGGGGATTCGTGACAAAAAACAACCCCTGTCTCATCGACAGGGGTTGCGTGTCATTCACTGATCTCAATCACTGTTTTCAGTGCGATGCAGCGTTGGCTTCCTTCTGCGTCTGCGGAGCCGGGTGGTGATGGTGCTTCGGACGCACCAGCGAGATGACCTTTTCGGACATGGCCGTGATTACCACGAAGAACACCGGGACGAAGAAGATGGCGATGAACGTCGAAGCGAGCATGCCACCGATGACGCCCGTGCCAATGGAGTGACGAGCCGCAGCACCCGCACCGCTGGCGATGGCCAGAGGTACCACGCCGAGGATGAACGCCAGCGAGGTCATCACGATGGGGCGGAAACGGAGCTTGGCCGCTTCGATCGCCGCCTGTCGCAGGGGCATGCCATCGCGATACTGCGTCAGACAGAATTCCACGATCAGAATCGCGTTCTTGGCCGACAGACCCACCAGCGTCAGCACACCCACCTGGAAGTAGATGTCCTGAACCAGACCGCGAACCAGAGTCGCGATCAGTGCACCCATGATGGCGATCGGCACGGCCAGCAGCACCGCCAGAGGCAGCGACCACTTTTCATACTGAGCCGCCAGCACCAGGAACACCACCACGATGCCAAACGCCAGCACGTACGGTGCCTGGTTACCAGCCTTGACTTCCTGATACGAACCGCCGCTCCACTCGAACGCGTAGCCCGGAGGCAGTTCGAGGTTGCGGATGTGCTGCATGGCCTGACCGGTCGATTCGCCGGCCGTGGGGGCACCGGTGATCTGCACCGACGGGAAGCCATTGAAGCGCGTCACCGCGTTGGGACCCGCGCGGAACTGCGTGGTCATCAGACCCGAGAGCGGAACCATGCCGCCCAGTTCGTTGCGGACATAGAACTTGCGAACGTCTTCAGGTGTCGAGCGGAACTGAGGCTCAGCCTGAAGCTGTACGCGCCAGATTCGGCCGTACTTGTCGAAGTCGTTCACGTACAACGCGCCCAGATAGGTCTGAAGCGTATCGAAGACCTGGTTGATGGGCACGCGACGGGTCTTGGTGATGTCACGATCCAGCTCGATGAACAGCTGAGGCTGCGTGGCGCGGAGCGTACCACGCACACCTTCGAGCTTGCCCGTCGCACGCATGGCGTTGAGGAAATCGTTCTGAGCCTTCGCCAGGTCAGCCGTGGTTCCACCCATGCGGTTCTGCAGTTCCAGTTCGAAACCGGCCTGCATACCCAGACCACGGATGGGCGGCGGGTTCACGGCCAGAACAAAGGCATCCTTGTTCATGGCGAAGCGGCCCATGGCGCGGCTGGCCAGATCGTTGGCACTCATGCCGGGAGCCTGACGATCCTTGAAGTCCTTGAGTCGGACGAACATCGTCGCAGCCGAGGTGCTGGTGATGCCGCCGGAGATGAAGTCCATCCCGCCGAGCATGACGATGCTTCGCACTTCAGGCTGAGCCAGGAAGAAGTCTTCGACCTCGCGGACCACTTCATCGGTACGCGCCAGCGATGCACCGTCAGGCAGCATGAGCATGGCGATGATGTAGCCCTGGTCTTCCTGAGGAACCAGACCGGTGGGGACCACGCGCGACAGCTGAACCGTTGCGGCGCAGAGGATGGCGAAGATCAGCAGCATTGCGATGGAGAATCGCAGGGCATACTTGACGCCCGCCGTGAAGCCACGGGTCACATAGTCAAAGAAAGCGTTGAACCAGCGGAAGAGGAAGAACTTCTTTCCGTGGTTGGGGGTGAGCAGCAGACGGCAGAGCGCGGGGCTGAGTGTCAGAGCCACCAGACCCGAGATGGCCACCGAGACCGAAATGGTCACGGCGAACTGACGGTAGAGCTGACCTGTCAGGCCGCCCAGGAAGGTCACCGGGACGAACACCGCGCTGAGCACCAGCACGATGGCGATCACAGGACCGGTCACCTGCTGCATGGCCTTGATGGTGGCCTCGCGTGGGGGCAGGTGCTCGTCATGCATGATGCGCTCGACGTTTTCCACCACCACGATGGCGTCGTCCACCACGATACCGATGGCCAGCACCAGACCGAACAGCGTCAGCGTGTTGATGGTGAAGCCCAGCAGGAGCATCCCGCCGAAGGTTCCGATGATGGCCACAGGAACCGCCAGCAGAGGGATGAGCGTCGCACGCCAGGACTGAAGGAAGACGAACACCACGATAAGCACGAGGATCACGGCCTCGGCCAGGGTGTTGATCACTTCCGAGATCGATTCTTCGATGTAAGGCGTGGTATCGAAGGGGGAGTACCAGCGGACACCGGCAGGCAGCGCCTTGCCCAGTTCCTCAAAGGTCTTGTTCACGCCTTCCACGGTATCCAGCGCGTTGGCACCGACCTGCTGGTAGACCAGAATCATCGCTGCGGGCTTGCCACTGAGCCGGCCGAACATGCTGTAGTTGTCCGCACCCATTTCAACGGTGGCCACGTCAGAAAGCTTGACCACCGAGCCATCGGGGTTGGCACGCAGGATGATGTCGTTGTATTCCGAAGGTTCCTGCAGTCGGCCACGGGTCAGGGCCGACATCGCAATCACGCCTTCCGCGCCGGGACGCTGACCAATGGCACCGGCGGGGAACACCGCGTTCTGCTCGCGGATGGCTGCTGCCACGTCGGAAACGGTCATCGACTTGAGCACCAGCTTGTCCGGGTTCACCCAGACACGCATGGCGTAATCCTTGTTACCGAAGACCGAAGCATTACCCACGCCCGGGACACGCTTGATGGCGTCAAGCATGTTGATCGTGGCGTAGTTGGCCAGATAGACGTCATCGTACTGAGGCGAATCGGAGACCAGCGCGTACACCGCCAGAATGTTGTTCGACGCCTTGGTCACGGTGATCCCGTTACGCGTCACTTCGCTGGGCAGTCGAGGCTCCGCAACCTTCAGGCGGTTCTGCACTTCGACGGCGGCGATGTCCTGGTCGGTTCCGATTTCAAACGTGGCCGTGATCGACAGCGAGCCGTTGTTTGAAGCCAGCGAACGATAGTAAAGCAGACCCGTTGCACCCGAGAGCTGCTGTTCGATAGGCGCGGCCACCGAGTTGGCGACGGTTTCCGCGTCAGCGCCGGGATAGTTGGCGCTGATCTGGATCGTCGGCGGGACGATGTCCGGATACTGTTCGATGGGCAGGACGTAGATGGCTACGCCGCCCACGAGCATGATGAGGATCGACAGCACCATCGCGAAGACGGGTCGGTCGATGAAGAATTTGGCGAACATATGTTTAGCCTTGCGTTAGCGTTGCGTCTTGAATCAAGGTTCTTCGGGAGGGCTTCAGCGGGCCTGTGGGGCAGCTGCCTCATCGGCCTTGGCCTGGGCGTTGGAGGGGAAGATGGGCACTTCCACCTTCTTACCTTCCAGCGGAATGCCCGGAGGCATCATGCCCAGCTGGGCCAGGTGATCGACAATCACGCGCTCACCGGCTTCAAGACCCTTTTCGATGATCCAGTGTTCACCCACCCACTGGCCCAGCACCACCGGGCGGACATTGGCGGTGCTGTCGTTACCCAGCACGAAGACCATCGCACCGGCGGGCGACTGAATGACGGCCTTCTGAGGAACGGTCAGGGCATTCCTGCGCTTCAGACCCATGATCTTCACACGCACGAACTGACCGGCCATGAGTACCTGCTGAGGGTTGGCAAACACCGCACGCACCATGGCCGTGCCCGTGGAGGCATCGATGGTGGTGTCGACGTAGTTGAGCTTGCCATGAACGGGGTAAGACTGACCGTTGGAGAGCAGCAGTTCCACGCTCAGGTTGGCAAAGGCGCCTTCGAGAGTGTCTGACTCAGCCAGGGCACGCCAGCGCAGCAGGTCCTGCTCGCTGACGTGGAACTGGACGTAGATCGGATCAAGCTGACCTACCACCGCCAGCAGGTTTTCCGACGAGCCGTCGGAAATGTAGTTGCCCACGTCGCTGTAGCTCTGGCTGATGATGCCATTGATCGGCGAGCTGATCTCGGTGTAGTCCAGGTTCAGCTGGGCCTGCTTGATGGCGGCTTTGGCTGCAAGGATATCGGCGGCCGAGACTTCCAGATTGGTCTGCCAGTCGTCGAGCTCGCGCTGGCTGGCGGCGTTCTCGGCTCGCAGGGCACTGATGCGGGCCACTTCACGCTTGGCCTGTTCGTAACGCGCTTCGGCCTGGGCCAGCTGGGCCTTGGCTGACTCGTGCGACGCGATAAAGGTCGTCTGCTCAATGCGATAGAGCAGTTGGCCTTCCTTGACCATGCTGCCTTCTTCGAAGGTACGCGTTTCGAGGAAACCCTTGACGCGGGCACGGATCTCCACGCGCTGCGAGAAAGCCGTCTGGCCCAGGTAGTCCAGATTGATCGGGGCATCGACAGGCTCAGCCACCACATAGCCCACTTCAATCGCGGGCATCTGCTGCTGAGGCTGATGCGCTTCTACGCCCTTGCGGGACTGATAGAGCGCCCAGAGACCTGCGGCCACGCCGCAGATCATCAGGACCACCAGGACCATGATGATCTGGCCGACCACGCCGCCTCGCGGGGCATCCTTGGAGGGTACGTAAACCGCCGGGGGTACCACGGGGGCTTGGGAAGAACCCTTAGATTCTTCACCAGCGGGCTTCGGGTTGGAGTCGGAAGGAGTTGGAGCTGTCATTCAAGGAATCCTTAGGGCAAATAGACGATCAACGTTCCGATTGAGCGTCAGGGTGTTCAGGGGTCTTACTGCAGCAGCTGGAGGGCTCGGTCCTGATCACAGGCTCAACCGGGGGCAGTTTGTGTACTGCCAGGTCAGGCCGATCTTTATAAAAACGGGCAGAGCCTTCCGGGGTCAGGATGCCATTGAGGAAGACCTCATTGAGCTGCCTGGCCCGCATTTCGTAGGTGTTGGTGTCCTTGGAGAAGTAGTTGATGAAGATGGCCCCGTAAATCTGCGTGATGCCCACCTGACGGATGGTTTCCACGCACATGTCACGTACGATGCCATCCTTAATGGCCTTGGGCATGCGCTGGGTCCAGAATTCCTCATGAGCTTCGCAGTAGTCAAAGAAGCTGGGCCTGCTGCGGTCGCGGAACGCCGCGCGTTCCTGAAGCAGCAGCTCCACATACTCCGGGTGCTCATCAAAGAACTTGAGCGTGGCATGGAGCCAGTTGCACATCTCCAGAACAAGATCATCCAGCTTGGGGAGGGTCTCGTTGTTCTGGATGAGCTCGGTCATCACAAAGTCAACCGACGCCTCAAACAGCTCCTTCTTGCTCGGGAAGTAGCGATAGAGCGTACCCTTTGCGCAGCCAATACTTGCAGCAATCTGGTCCAGGTCGGCAGCGTGATAGCCCACGGTGGCAAAGTGATGCACCGCGAAGGGGAGGATCTCCTGCCTGCGACGTTCAGGCAGCTGGTCATCCTTGGGACGACCAGGCGATCTGCGTGGCTTACTGACCATGACAGGAACCGATCGGAAGGCAAATACAGGGAAATAATTATCTGACCAGTCAGTCAGATTATAAGTGGGAAAGCATAAGCTGGCTTCAATCAGCGGTCAAGAGATGCTGCAACAGCTTCTCAAGAAAGCTTCCGGGCCAGTTTCAGGCGCGACGTAAGATGTTATTAAACATGGAATAGAGAGGGTTTATTCCATGGGGGCTGCGCGGTGGAAAATCATTTTTTCGCGTAGGCCCGAGTCTGGAAATCGATACGCAGGGTCTGGCCGTCGGCCGTCTCGACGATCAGCTGGTAAGGCCGGTCCGCCACCAGCGGTTCAGGACGGGCTTTGGGCACAGCCGGGCTCATCGTAGGGATGCGCTGACCGTAGTTAAACGTCTGCATTTTCACGGGCTTATCGTCAGCCACCAGATGCCAGACCGGCGTAGGGTTGGCGATCAGATCGCTGTTGAGCAGGGAGATTACCCGGATGCTTTTGACCTCATACCCCTGGTTGAGAATGAAGGTGACCGGGAAGACCGCCGGGGGGCGAGGGGGCGTACGGCCGGGGGCGACCCGGGCCGGGGGGCGAGGCGGAACGAGCTTGAAAGCCCCTTCAGCCTGCGGGGTGCTCCAGTTCACGAAGAAAATGAGATAGACCGCCGTCAGCACAACGACAATGCCGATGCCCGTAAGCGTTCGCGTGTTCATGACCGGTACTCGAGTTGCGATCCCACTGCCGCAGATTGATCGACCATTTTAGCGGTTGTTGATTAACGCTCCAGAGGGGAGTTCATTGCAGGGGGATCGGGGGAGTTGGGGGGATGACCCGGACATGCCAGGTCTGAGCTTGGGGGGCGGGGGTTCATGGAGGGTTCGGGGTGGGATTCGGGGAGCGTCGATTGGGCACTTCGAGTCGCGCCGGAGGGGTTGTCGATGGAACCCGGGACCGGGGTTTTATTACGGAAATATTTCCCTTTATGCCGCCCGCCCTGACATGCGTTTTCCTCGACGATTTTGATCCTGTTTCTCTTTTGTTACTCCCTCATGTCGACTTTGACCGCTGATGCCTGCGTCAGACCCTGATCCCAACCTCGGATCTCTCCCCAACCTTTCCCCATTCCGCCGCGCTCAGGCAATACTTTCATATTCCTGCGCATTGTTCCCACAAGTTAACTCTCCGGGCAGGATGGGTATACTCTTGCTCTCTACGGATGGAGATGCCACAGCGGCTGTCATGTCAGGCCCGGATCTTGGGATGGCATCTCCAGAGGATCGACAGGCCTGTCAGGTGTCAGACATCGATACGAATCATCAAGGATGATCGCATGAAGCGTGGCTTCACACTCATAGAACTGCTGGTGGTCATCGCCATCATCGGACTGCTGGTGGCCATCTCTCTTCCCTCGCTGGCTTCGTCCCGTCGCGCCGCCGGAGCGGTGGTGTGTCAGACCCGTCTGAAGCAGGTCATCACCGGCGCTCTGAACTACAGCGTCGAGTCGAAGGACTTCATGCCCTTTGCCAACTCCAACACCATGGAGCGCACCGACCTTGGCCCGGCGATCTGGTCCGGTCCGGGCTGGCTGTATCAGTACCCCAACAAGTCGGAAGCCGACCATCTCAAGGATGGCCTGCTCTGGCGCTACCTGGGCATCATGGACATGTACCGCTGCCCCATGGATCAGGACGCCAATAACTGGCCGGGCGTGCGCATCATGACCAGCTACATCATGAACAACGCCATGCATGGCCCGTTCAAGCTCATCCCCAACGGGCGCGTGTTCCAGTATCGCTCTGATGCCATCGTGTTCTGGGAGATCAACGACCAGGACACCTTCGACGCCTCGAGCAACTACAACGATGGCAACAACGAGCCCCAGCAGCTGATCAGCACCCGCCATCAGGGCACGGGCAACTACGGCGCCATCGACTCCTCGGTCCGCCGCACAACCATCAGTGAGTTTACGGACTGGGCTTATCCCTTCACCGAGCCGGGCCAGCCTCGCCCGCTGGGGCCGCTGTGGTGTTCACCGGTTCCCATGGATGTCGTCACGCCCTGATCCCCCGACAACGCCCCGGGCCCTGCGCAGGCCTGCTATCTGAGGACCCTTGAGTTCATGAGCACTTCTTTATCTGATTCGATGAAGCAGCCCTGGTCGTTGCCCTGGCGTCCGGAGGAAAGCACGCGCGAGCGACGCTTCTACTTCTTCGCCGCGCTGGCCATCATTGGCCTGGTGGCCGCCATCTATATGCTCTTCTGGGTGCCCGTTCACACCGGCGTGGACCAGAACGGCTACCTGGTGGGGGGCAAGATGTTCGCTCAGGGCGCTACCAGCAAGCTCACGCCCACCAGCCCGGTCACCGGCCAGCCTGATCCTTACCTCTTTGTCGGGCGGATGTGGGTTGGAGCCGATCTGGGCCTGCCCACTGAACGCTACTACCCCAAGTATCCCGTGGGGCTGCCCATCCTCATCGCCGGCGCACTGAAGATCGGCGGGCCGGCGGCGGCGCATCTCATCAGCCCGGTCTGCTCCGCGCTGGCGCTGCTGGCCACCTTCCTGCTGCTGCGACAGCTCGTCGGTTCCTTCCTGGGCATCATCGGCCTGTTCCTGGTGGCCTGCAGCCCGGTGTTTCTCGAACTCTCCATCAATCCCAACAGCCACGCGGCCGACCTGTTCTTCGTCTGCTGGGGCATGTACTTCCTCTTTAAGTGGATGGTGGCAGGGGGCTACCGCTGGGCCCTTGGCGCAGGCTTCTTCCTGGGCTACTCCGTCACTGTGCGCTACACCGACGGGCTGCTGATTCTGCCCATCCTCTGGAGCATCCTCACCGCCACGCAGTGGAAGCGCCCTGACTCGCGCCTGCAGGCCATGGCCATGCTCGCCGCCTGGGCCGTGCCCGTGGTGTATCTGGCCGTGTTCAACCTCTACAGCCTGCAGTCACTCACCGGCTACGACCCGACCAACGAAAGCACCGGCTTCAGCTGGGAATACTTCACCGACAACTGGGAGAACATGTTCCGCCAGCTCAATGCGGTGGCGCTGTTCCTGCTCTTCCCGCTGGGGCTGGCCGGCCTGGCGTTCATCCCCTGGTGGCATCACCGCCTGGGCGTCTGGCTGCTGCTGTGGGTCGCCCCCACGCTGCTGCTCTACACCGCCTACTACTGGGCCCCGACGGGTTCGAACAACACCAGCTATCTGCGCTTCTTCCTGGCGCTGCTGCCCGGCCTGGCGGCGGCGGGGATGATCGTGGTGGCCCACATCCGCTTCAACCACTACGCCGTGCCCATTCATCTGCAGGGCGAATCGGAAAAATTCGACCCGGCCAAACTCCACGGCGCGGATCGCTGGCGGCGCTGGGGCCTGCCTCTGACCATCGGCTGCCTGGCCATGATCTCCGGCGCGATGGGCCTGCGTAACGCCATCGCCGGCCTCAACGAGCAGTACCCGCGTGAGCTGGCCATCAGGGATGTCACCCGCGATCTTCAGGAAAAGCTGCCCGCCGACGCCATCATCTACTCGCGCGATTCGCAGACGTTCCATCACCTGCAGTTCGTGACGGACTTCCATCTCTACAGCACCGAATATTACGACGCCGGTGCCATCGCCAGGCTGCCTGACATGAAGGTGGATGACCCGCAGGGCCTGCAGCCTCAGCGTCGACTGGTGATGTACGACAAGCTGCGTGGCCGCGACCAGCGCTACCTCAACTCGCGCTTTGAGAAGGATGTGCTGCTGGCGCTCGACTCAGGCAAGCGCGTGTTCATGCTCACGCGCGTCAACGGTCTGATTCCGCCTGCCCGCCGTCCCAAGACAGGGTGGAAGCCTTTTGCGCCGCAGATTTCGCCGTGGCTCAACACCGGCCTTTTCGAGATGAACGTGGTGACCAGCTGGTGTCTGCCTCGCGTGGAGAACCCGCGCCGCCGCTCACCACGTGCCCAGCGCGTGGAAATGCCCCATCTGCGTTTCGATCAGCGGATGAATGAGTGGTGCGTGGTGGAAATCACGCGCAAGGCTCCGCGCCCCGCGCTGCCCGCCCCCCAGACGGCCGACGCGGCTCCTGCGCCCGCCGCCGCCGCCCGGTGAGATTGCGTGGTGATGATGCGATCCGCTGTCATGTTCACCTTTGATTCGCATCCCCCTCGTGTCATTCGAGGGCGTGCGACAGCCACGCGTGATGCAATGACTTCATGCGTCATTCCCGCCTGCGCGGGAATGACAGAAGGGGCGACAGCGTCTGTGGCAGCAGGAGAGGTGACAGCATCCGTCGTGATGGATGATGCGTCAGCGCCATCACCCTCGCAACATAAAACCTCGAACCCGTCGCGTCGCTTCAACTCACTTCGCCATTCCTCATCGTCCGCCGTTTTTTCAGGTGGTCTGTAAATCATGGCTGCCGATACGCCGCCGAATCTGACGATCGACACGCCGAAGCCTCGGCGGTGGGATCGCGTCACGCTCACGCTCTGGGGGCTTATCGCGCTGGCGGCCATCCTTCGCTTTTCCCGACTGGGCCATCCCACGCTGTGGATCGACGAAGCCGCCACATTCTCGCGCGTGACCGGGACGTTTGAGCAGATGCTCAACATCCTGCGCAATGACGGCTTCGGGCCGCTGCATTACGAAGCCTACTGGCTGCTGGTTCAGGTGCTCTATCCCACGCCGTGGGTGATGCGACTGATCCCGGCCGTCGCGGGTGTGCTGATGGTCCCGGCGATGTACAGCCTGGCGCGACAGCTGCTGGGCAGACATCCGGCGCTGGTCGTTGCTGCGATCACCACCTGCTCGAGCTATATGCTCTTCTACGCGCGCGATGCCAAGATGTATCCGCACTTCTGGCTGATGATCACGCTGCATATCAGCTCGCTGCTGTGGCTGCATCGCACCGGTCGCAGGCTCGCCTGGCTGTGCTGGGTGGCCACGGGCCTTGGCGCGGTGGGGCTGCATGCCACGGGCATTTTCCTCGTGGCCATTGAGCCGGTCTTTCTGCTGCCCTGGCTGCGATGGAAGCAGCTGATGTCCTGGCGATCATGGCTGCGCGGCGTCACGCTGGCGCTGGGGCTGTCGATCATTCTCGGATCGGTGGCGGCGCATTATCTGATCTTCAACCAGTGGACCGCGCGCAGCGGGGGCATCATCCCCTGGACCGACCGCGATGAACTGGGCAAGCCCATCGACTGGCGCAACAGCGGCCTGACATGGATCCCGCGCTACAACGTCGGGCAGGATGGCCGCAGTCTCACGCTCGATACGCTCAGCGCTTTCATCCTCGGCTGCGAATGGCCCCGCATCGCCGATACGCCCACCGACAACACGCTGCCCATGCCCTGGGTGGCGCCGACGATCACCACGGCGTTCACCGTGCTGGTGGTGCTGCTGGTGCTCGGCGCCTGGCCGTGGCGTGTGCATGTGGTGGAGGATCAGGACGACTCCCCGCCGCGCTCCGGCGCTGATCCGCCTGCGATGACCTGGTGGGGTACGCTCTGGATCCTTGGCGTGTGGATCCTGGTTCCGATGTACGGGCTGTACTACTGTCGCAGCTTCGCGACGCCCGAAGCGCCGTGGTATCCCATCACCTCTCTTGGCACGCCGGCGGTGGTGATGCTCACGCTGGCGGCCTTGTCGTTTCCGTTCACCGCGCGATGGCTGTCACGCAGTCGCCACTGGGCGCAGTGGATCGGCAGCCTGACCGGTTCCCTGATTGCGACGCTCGCCGCCGCCAGCTTCCTGTGCTGGCAGGCGCCATGGTGGCCCGCCTCCATCGGCCCGGCGGAGCTGAGCGTGATGTGGACGGCCGTGCTCATTCTGGCGATGCCCGTGGCATGGTGCGCGCTGGCTGCGGACAACCGCGCACGCTGGGCGCACTTCTGGCGCGCCGCGGCCGTGCTGGGCCTGCTCTTTGGTCTGTGCGCGGCCATCTGGCTGGGGTGGTATGTCGTCAGGCAGATCAGCCCGGAGAAGATGAAGTGGGAGTCCATCTGGTTCCCGCGCTATCTGGGCCTGCTGTGGCCGGCCATCATCATCGGCGTGACGGTGCTGCTGCTTCGCCTGCCCACCCGGCCGCTGCGCATCGCCGCGGTGGGGCTGCTCATCGGGATCAATCTGCTGGGAGGCGTGGCGCGCATCGTGATCGACAGCGAGCCGCCTTACCCCGTGGCCGCCGCCGACATCCACAACACGCGCAGCAAGGAAAGCACACAGCGCGTGATCTTCATTGCCAATCCCGGCGCGGGCACGGAGTGGGCGACGAATCTGTCGGGGCGCTATTACCTGATGACCATCGACCGCACGCTGCCTGTCCCGGCCGAGTTTCGCAGCAATCAGATTCTGCGGGCGTACGATTTCGAGCGTCGCCCGCCCAATGCCCGCCGCTGGCAGGCCCTCACCGGGCCAAAGAGCCAGTATGACACGCTCATCATCTGGGAGCGCATGGCGCGTGACAGCGATGCGAAGCTGCCACCTGACCCGCTGCTGCGCACCGTCCGCCTCAAGGGCTGGCGCGAGGTGGAAACGCAGAGCTGGCGCTGGCTGCGGCCGCGCGGCTGGCGCCAGGGCGACTGGCTGGTGCGCCGGGTTTTTGTGCGCGAATCGGCCGATGGTCGATAAACATAATGCATGATGTGCTGGATGATGTCGCCCCATGCCCTTAACATGCGGGAGTGCTGTCGTGACCTGGAAGCAGAAGTTCAAGCGAATCGGTCTGGCGCTGCTGGTGCTGGTGGGCATCTGCCTGCTGATGCTGCGGGTCTGCTCGGTGTGAAACCCTGGAGGGGTTCAATCGGGAGTGATGCATGAGGATTCCACGGCCTTACAGACTGGCAGCGTTCGTGGTGCTCGCCGCAGCACTGATGATGCTCGGCGCGTATCTGGCGTGGTCAGTGCCCCGGGTGATGTC
>Ga0182792_1000225_pt1 | contig 55265 bp, 36 predicted proteins | sample Passage237B_FD_130497 | JGI IMG/M metagenome (GOLD analysis project Ga0182792, IMG submission 130497) | Cellulose adapted compost microbial communities from Newby Island Compost Facility, Milpitas, CA, USA - Passage2 37B (version 2) (version 2) ...
AGAATCAGACTGAGTTCCTTCCGCCCGCACCTGCGGACACCACGCAGCCTGCGGCCGGTGCGCCGCGTCTGCCTCGTCCCTATCTCGAAGTGCGTGAAACGATCCGCAGTCGACTGCTGGATGACGCCGCCCGCAAGCTGGTGATCCGCATCGCTTCCGCTGCCCAGGCTTCACTGCAGGACAGCACCCGCAAGCTGGCCGACCAGGGCGGCTACAAGGTGATCTCCTCCGACTGGACGCCGCTGAGCCTGTCTGATCTTTCGAAGCAGCTTGAAGAACGTTTTGGCGTGCAGCTGGAAGTCCGTCGTATTCAGGACCGCTGGCTGACCCTCAATGAAATCCAGACTCTGCCTGGCCTGGGCATGAGTGGTATTGAACTGGGTCAGCAGCGTCTGCCCACGGCGTACTACATCTCCGGCGCCAAGGAACTGAACCCTGATGAACGTCACCCGGCGCTGAGCCTGCATCTGCAGGTGTACATGGCCAGCCAGCCTGTCACCAGCCTTGATGGCTCGCTGCATATCTTCCGTCTGACCGATGCTCAGGCATCGCATACCCCCAAGCTGGAAGACATCCGCGGCCAGGTGGCTCAGGACGTTCAGCGCATCGAAGCCTACAAGCGTCTCCTGGCTCAGATCGATACCTGGAAGGCCCGTCTCGACCAGCCGCTCGATAAGCTGGCCTCGGAACTGGGCGTCAGCGTCATTGGCCCGGCTTCGTTCAGCCGTCGCGACAGCTTCGGCGGAACCTCAGTGGTTCCTCAGATTCCCGGTATTGGTCAGAGCGAGGATTTTGTCGACAAGGTCTTTGCACTGGCTCTGCAGGCTCCGGAAGATCAGCCTCAGGTTACCGATGTGATTGCGGCGGACGACCGCCTGTCGCTCTACATCGTTCGCGTGGTGGATTTCGAGCCGATGACCCGTCGCGATTTCGATCAGCAGATGAGCCTGCCTTTCGCCCGTGTCTGGCTCAAAGCCGCGATGCTTGAAGGCCTGACCGAGAAGGACAGCCCCTTCACGGTGGACAACCTGGTCAAGCGCGTAGGCTTCACCTGGACCAATCCGCCTTCGGAAGACGAAACCCGCAGCAACTGATCTTCAGCAGATCGTTCATAATGACAATCAAAAGGCCTTGGTTCAGTGAACCAGGGCCTTTGTTGTTTCTGGGGAGTTGAGTAGTACTGTCAAATCGTCAAGGCGATCGAGTATGGGGTTCGACTTATCCCTTTTCAGGTCCGGAGCTGGCCCAGAGGGTTGAGACGTTTTCTCGCACGTCTTTCCCCCGACACATGCGCATCAACGGGCGCTGGACGCTCAGCCCGGAGGATCGAGCCCACTGATTGGCGTGGTAATGCGACGCAGGAATGTCGATGATCACTTCCTGGCCTGAGCAGACCATCATCGCCCAGCCCAGCAGGGTGTGGCCGGCTTCGGGCGTGGCGGCTACACATGGACCAATGAAGGTTGCATTGGCGCCGGGGCGGATGAACAGGAAGCCCGTCACCTGGCCATGATTCTGCACCATGACCGTGATCGTCCCTTCCTGCGCGGCCAGGGCCTTGAGCAGGCTGCCTCGCGGGGTGGACATGAGCGTGGTGTCCAGGGCGATGACCTGATCCCAGTCCTTGTCGGTGATGTCCTTCACGTCCTGGAGGAAACCCATCTGTACCAGTGGCAGTGAACCAGCGTAGCGGTTGAGTTCAAACTGATCGGTAAAGCCCAGCTTCAGATACACCGGTCGACCCAGCTGCGTGGCATCAAGCCTGATGCTGGTAACGCCCTGATTTTCCAGATGGGCGATGGCATGACTCATCAGAGCCTTGCCCACACCCTGGCCACGCGATCGACTGTCGACGAGCATCATGGCAATCCAGCCGATGTCGTCGAAGGTGAACGTGCAGACCGTTCCCAGATCTATGCCATCTACCGATGCCACAAAGCTGCCCGAGGGCGACAACTGCAGGAAACGCTCCCAGTCTTCGCGGGTCTGATTCCAGCCGGCTTCCTGCTTGAGACGCATCCCAAGTGGAATGTCAGCCGCTGTCATTACGCGAATATCAGGCGTCACGCAGCTTATCCCTTCTGGATGACCTTGGCGAAGGAATCCTTCAGGCCCACCGTGCGGTTGAAGACCAGCGCATCGGGGCTGCTGTCCTTCTCGTCGATGCAGAAGTAGCCCACGCGTTCAAACTGGTAATACTCGCCAGCTTTGGCAGTCTTGACGCTGGGTTCCACATGGCCCGTGACCACAGTCAGGCTGTGTGGGTTGAGCGTTTCGCGCCAGTCGCCATCGGGCTTGCCCGGAGGCGGGCTGCCTGCTTCGGGCTCGGTGAAGAGCTGGTCGTACAGACGGACCTTGGCAGGAACCGACTCGGTGGCGCTGACCCAGTGAAGCGTGGCCTTGACCTTGCGACCGTCGGGAGCATCGCCGCCACGGGTGGCAGGATCGTAGGTGCAACGCAGTTCGACGATGTTGCCCTTGTCGTCCTTGATCACTTCCTTGCAGGTGATGAAGTAGCCATAGCGCAGACGCACTTCCTTGCCCGGCGAGAGACGGAAGAACTTCTTGGGCGGATCTTCCATGAAGTCGTCCTGCTCAATGTAGAGCTCGCGCGAGAACGGAACCTTGCGCGTACCGGCCGAGGGATCTTCAGGATTATTGACGGCGTCGAGCCATTCCACCTGGCCTTCGGGATAGTTCTCGATGACGACCTTGAGCGGATTGAGCACGGCCATCACACGCAGGGCGCGCTTGTTGAGGTCTTCACGCAGGCAGTGTTCAAGCAGCTGAATTTCTGTCATGCCGTTGAACTTCGTCACGCCAATGCGCTCGCAGAACAGACGCAGCGCTTCAGGCGAGTAGCCACGACGACGCAGGCCGCTGAGCGTGGGCATGCGCGGATCGTCCCAGCCTTCGACGATCTTTTCTTCCACCAGCGTGAGCAGCTTGCGCTTGCTCATGAGCATGTAGGTCACGTTCAGGCGGGCGAACTCCACCTGGCGCGGGTGATGCAGCTCCAGGTTCTCGATGAACCAGTCGTACAGCGGACGATGGTCTTCGAATTCCAGCGTGCAGATGGAGTGTGTGATGTTCTCGATAGCATCGCTCTGGCCGTGGGCGAAGTCGTACATCGGGTAGATGCACCACTTGTCGCCGGTGCGATGGTGATGAGCATGGAGGATGCGATACATGACCGGATCGCGCAAATTGAGATTGCGCGAGGCCATGTCGATCTTCGCACGCAGCGTGCGCGAGCCGTTGGAGAACTCGCCCCTGCGCATGCGTTCAAAGAGGTCGAGATTTTCTTCGACGCTGCGGTTGCGATACGGGCTTTCCTTGCCCGGCGCGTTGAGCGTGCCACGATACTGACGGATTTCGTCGCCGGTCAGATCATCGACGTAGGCTTTGCCTGCTTTGATGAGCTTGATGGCGAACTCGTAGAGCTTTTCGAAGTAGTCCGAGGCGTAGTATTCATGATCGCCCCAGTCGAAGCCCAGCCACTTTACATCGCGCTTGATGGAGTCGATGTATTCCTGATCTTCCTTGGTGGGGTTGGTGTCGTCGAAGCGCAGGTGACACCTGCCGCCGTATTTCGCCGCCAGCCCGAAGTTCAGGCAGATGCTCTTGGCGTGACCGATGTGGAGGTAGCCGTTGGGTTCAGGAGGGAACCGCGTGACGATGGGCTTGCTGAATCGGCCGCTTTGCAGGTCCTGATCGATGATCGCATGAATGAAGTTAACCGGCGTTTCAGGCGCGGTTTCGCTGGGCTTTTCCGGTGTTGAATTAGGGTCTGTCATGGCCATCATGCTTCCTGCTGTAGAGCGTTACGTCGGCGGCGTCGGCCGCGGATGCGGATTATATGCTCTTGTCTCGACGGTTGCCCGTTTCGGGGTGTAAATCAGGGGGTTAAAACTCACCACGGCCGGGCGGGTTTGCGTTACAATCGCCCCACTATGACCAGCAGCAAGATAGTCACGCGTTTTGCCCCCAGCCCCACGGGCCATCTGCACATCGGCGGTGCTCGCACTGCGTTGTTCAACTGGGCCTTTGCCCGGAAGCATGGCGGGCAGTTTATCCTGCGCATCGAAGACACCGACCAGGCCCGCTCCACCGCGGAATCCACCACCGGCATCCTGCAGGACTTGGCCTGGCTGGGCATCACCTGGGACCAGGGTCCTGATGCCAGCGCCAGCGATCCCTATACGCAGCAGATCGGCCCCAACGGCCCCTACTTCCAGTCTCAGCGGCTGGAGATCTACCGCAAGTATGTCCAGCAGCTGCTGGACTCGGGCCATGCCTACAAGTGCTTCAAGACCGCCGAAGACCTGGCCGCCGAGCGTGAAGCCGCCAAAGCCGAAGGCAGGCAGTGGCGCTATGACCGTACAGAATCAATCAGCCTGGAAGAAGACCGCATCGCCGCCTTCGAAGCCGAAGGCCGGTCGTTTGTGGTCCGCTTCAAGACGGGCGAATCGGACATCACCGTGCACGACAAGGTGCTGGGCGATGTTCACTTCAAGGCTCAGGAGCTTGAAGACTTTGTCATTCTCAAGTCAGATGGCTTCCCCACCTTCCACATGGCCGTGGTGGTGGACGATGCGCTGATGGGTGTGACTCATGTGCTGCGTGCGCAGGAACACCTGATGAACACGCCCAAGCACATTGCCCTGCAGCAGGCTCTGGGCTTCCCCACGCCTGTCTACGCCCACATGCCGCTGATCTTCAACGCTGATGGCAGCAAGATGTCCAAGCGTGACAAAGCCAAAGCCGCCCGCACTGCAGCACAGCAGTGGATGAAGGCCAACGCCGCGTCTATCGAAGCTCTGTTCCTGCAGGTGAACGTGCATGGCGTGCCTAACATCGACGCCGAGGCTTTGAGCCACTTTATCGCCAAGAAGAGCGACGACGTGCGCATCGCCATGCCGGTGGGCCAGGCGCTGAACGTGGCTATGCCTGAAATCGATGTGCATGACTTCCGCGTCAGCGGCTATCTGCCTGAAGTGCTGCTCAACTACATCGCCCTGCTTGGCTGGTCGCCCAAGAACAACATTGAACAGTTCGGCCTCGACTTCCTCCAGGCTGAGTTCGATCTGGAACGCATTGGCAAGAGCAACGCCAAGTTCGACCGCGCCAAACTGCTCGCCTTCAATGGTGACCGTATCGCGGCCATGCCGCTGGATGAATTCATCACCAGGCTGGGCAGCCACCTCAAGCAGTTCCACCCGCAGTTCAATGCCATCTGTGATGACCCTGAGAAGTTCAAGCTCTTTGCGCAGGCCTATCAGCCTCGCAGCAAGACCCTGAGCGACCCGGCGAAGCTCGGCGCGTTCTTCATCCTCAGTGATGATGCGATCGATTTCGATGCCAAAGCCGTGAAGAAGGTGCTTGAAGCCAACAACGGCGAAGGCTACAAGGCTCTGGCCGACCTGCTGCCTGTGCTCGAAGCGCAGCAGGACTGGTCGGCTGGCGCGCTCCACCAGGCCGTGGAATCCTTCACCACCAGCACGGGCAGGCAGATGGGCCAGATTGCTCAGCCGCTGCGTGTGGCGCTGACGGGAACCACCGTCAGCCCGGCGATTCACGACACGCTGGCGATCCTCGGTCAGGCTTCGGTTGTGGCACGTATCCGCCGCACGCTGGCGCAGCAGCAGGCCTGATTGGCCGCTGCGTTGTTTCCACATCGTCGGCGATGCTGGCGATACCGTTTCATCAATCACCGTCGGCCAGGCCGGCAGGAGTCGGGTAAATGTCCCTGATCGTTACAGGCAGCATCGGCATTGACAGCATCGAAGCCCCCACTGGCAACGTCAACGACGTGCTCGGTGGCAGCAGCATCTACTTCGCCGCTGCGGCCAGTTTCTTCGGCCCGGTTCGTCTGGTGGGTGCGGTGGGTGATGACTTCCCCAGCCGCTTCCTGGAATCCTTCCGCCACTTCAACGTGGACCTGACGGGTCTGGAACAGCGTCAGGGCTCCAAGACCTTCCGCTGGCGAGGCCGATACCACGCCAACATGAACAACCGCGACACGCTCGAAGTTCAACTCAACGTGCTGGCGGAAAAGCTGCCTCCGGTTCCCGATGTCTACAAGGACAGCCAGTACATCTTCCTGGCCAACACGCATCCGGCCGGCCAGCTGGATCTGCTGTCGAACTTCCCCAACCGCCGCATCGTCGTGGCCGACACGATGGACCTGTGGATTGAAACCGAGCGTCCCACCCTGCTGAAGCTGCTGGCGCAGATCGACGGCCTGGTGCTCAATGACTCCGAAGCCTTCCAGCTCACGGGCAAGACCAACATCGTCCGCGCAGCCGAGGCCGTGTGCGAAATGGGGCCGAAGTTCGTCGTCATCAAGAAGGGTGAACACGGCGCGTTCCTGAAAATGGATGACCATCTGGTGGCCCTGCCTGCATTCGCCGCACGTGATGTGGTGGACCCCACCGGCGCTGGTGACAGCTTCGCCGGCGGCATGATGGGCTACTTGGCTGCGACTGGCGATCTGTCGATCGCCTCGGTGCGCAAGGCCATGGCCTATGGTACGATCGTCGCCAGCTACAACATCGAATCCTTCAGCCTGGGTCGCCTGCAGGAAATCACCCGTCAGGATATCGACCAGCGTCTCGAACACTTCTCACGTATGCTGGCGGTGTGAGCCTGAATCCGCATTGACTGCATAAAACATGCAAGCCCAGGAACTGATCTTCCTGGGCTTGTTTCTTTGTATTGAGCATGAATTAGCTGACGAAAGACTTACTCGTCATCGTCACCAAACAGCTTGCGCCGTGCAGTGGCCTGCGTGGTCTGAGTACTCAGCGAGATGATGGCCTGGGCCAGCTTCATATCTTCCGGGAGGGTGATCTTGAGATTGGTTGATTCCCCCTCTACCACATACACCGGCTCGCCCATGGCTTCGACCAGGCCGGCATCGTCGGTGATGCCTTTGCCATCGGTCAGATTCGCATAGGCTCGGCGCAGCAGGTTGATCTCGAAGACCTGAGGCGTCTGCACTTCCACCAGATCACTGCGGTCAACGGTCTGAGTGACCTGTTTCAGTGAGGTGATGGTCTTGCCCGTATCGCCCAGGATGTCATCAATTGCATCACGCTTGGGCTGGGCTGCAACGGTGCGCTTGAGCGTGCTGCTCACCGGCTGGCCGGGGATGACCGCGTCGTAGTTTTGCGCTGCTTCAAACACGCGGCGGATCAGTGCATCGCTGGTCAGCGGGCGGGCTGCATCATGAATTGCCACGTGCGTGCAGTCATCGGCCACGGCGCTGATGGCTTTCTGAACCGTTTCCCAGCGTTCCTTCTTTCCCCCTGCCACGATGGTCACACCCAGGAAAGAAAGTTTATCGCCATGACGGAAGGCGAATTCATCCACCCGATCGGGATTCACCGCCAGGATGATCTGCCCTACCTCGGGTCGATTGCTGAACAGTTCAATCGCACGAATGAAAACAGGCTTACCCGCCAGGTCGGCTTCCACCTTGCTGCCTGCGGAAATCCCCGCCACTTCGGTGACGGAGGTTGTGGCGTTGAAGCGTGTGCCCAGGCCTGCTGCGGGCAGAATCACAGCGATTTTCATGAATCAGATTCCCGTAATCAGCGAACGATCAGCGCCGAGGGCATGAGAGTCAGCACAGGCTCCTGCTGCAGCAGCAACAGACCGCCAAGCGTCGGAGCGACAGTGCGCCAGACATGCGGGCCAAGAACCTGCCTGGCCGCAGTCAGGGCATCCACATTGACCTGAACCTGAACGCCCGGGGCATGCACGCCGCCGAAGGTGCGGTTGAGGAAATCGGCGAAGTTCAGCGGTGCGGGCAGGTTGACGGTGTCATACTTGCCAGCTTCGAGTTCGAGGTCTGTGGCCATATCGAGGATAGCCTGTTCCACCCCCCCGATGCGATCAGCCATGCCGTTGGTGACGGCCTGTTTACCCGTGAAGAGCTTGCCTTGGGCCACTGCGTGGATGTCGGGCAGGCGGTCGCCTCGGCCGGTGGTCACGCGGTCGAGGAACTGAGCGTAGGTGAACTCAAAAGCTTTCTTGAGTGCATCACGTTGCTGATCGCTGAAAGGCTCCACACTGTTAAACAGGTCACCCATTGGCCCGCGCGATCGGCGGTGCACGGAGATGCCCAGCTTCTCGTACAGATCGCCCAGCACGATCTTGCCACCGACCACGCCGATGGAGCCCACGATGGAGGTAGGCGAGACGTAGACCTGATCCGCAGCGCAGGCGATGTAGTAACCACCACTGGCGGCCATGGAGCCGACGACGACGTAGACAGGCTTGTACTGAGCCAGATCGCGCACGGACTGCCACATGAGTTCACTGGCCAGCGCTGAGCCGCCAGGCGAATCGATGAAGAACACCACGCCCTTGATCATGCTGTTGTCGCGGGCTTCTTCCACGGCTTTGATGATGGTGCGACTGCCGATACTCGAGCCACCAAAGAGGCCTGAATCAGGACCCATAGCCGGGCCCGAACCGGTGGGCAGGTGAATGGCGCTTTCCCCGCCGGTGATCTGGCCATGCGCCCAGATGACGGCGATGGAAGGCTTACGGATGCGCGGCGTGCGTTCCTGGAACAGCAGGCTCATGACCGCCAGCGGGTTCTGCGGACCGGCTTTGCGAGGCGGTGCTGCCAGATCGACCCAGGAGAATTGATCGCCCCAGATGCGGGAGGTGACGGTGGTCAGATCGCGGTCGCAGATTTCATCGACGACCTTGCGTTCCACCAGCTGCGTATCGGAGAGATACCAGACATCAGTAAACAGGGCTTCGATTTCCTGAGCCTGCAGCCCACGCCCCTTGCTGATGCGGCCGATGACCTGGTTGTACAGATCGTCCAGCAGTGCATTGAAATTCTCATTCCATGCTTCGCTGGGGCCGGTGCGCGTGAGGGCTTCATCGGCCCCCTTGAACTTGCCCACCTGAATGAAATCGGCTTTGAGGCCCAGCTTGCTCAGCAGACCGGCCAGATACATTTCCTCCACACCCAGGCCATGCAGTTCAACCCGGCCCTTATGCTGGAGCAGGATGCGGTCACAGGCCGTGGCCAAGAGGTAGGAAGGCATGTCGTAGGCATCGGCGAAGATCATTACCTGCTTGCCCGTGGCACGCAGGCGTGCGATGGCGGCGGAGAGTGCATCAATCTGCGTGAGCGACAGCTGAGGGGAATCGAGATTAATCACCAGCCCACGCATGCTGCTGTCGGCTGCGACGCGATCAATGGCATTGACAGCCATCAGCAGCGACAGGCCAGCGTCTTCCTCATTCACCCAGGCCAGGGGCGAAGGTGATTCGCGCAGCGGCTTATCAATCGACAGCCAGGCCACCTGATTGCCTTCATGTGCACTGGACTTGTCTTTGGCTGCAGGCGAGCTCTGGCCGGCGGGCGAAGCGGCTTCGGGCTTTACCGGCGGCGCAGCGGCTTCAGTCTGGGAAGGCGCAGCGGGCTTTTCATCTGCCCCATGGACGGCCGGGCTGATTACCAGTGCCATCACAATGATCGCCAGCATGGACATCAGCCGACCGGTGCGGATCAGGATTGCATTACTCATGACAGACTCCTGTTCAGGCAGACCCCGAGAATAAACTGTTTCTGAATGTCGCTGCCTGCCTGTGGAGCGTTGACGATTCAGGTTGGAATTTGTGCTGCAGTACCTTTGATTCCATAGATGAACAGACAGGCTTTCATAGCTGGCCTGTCATGACGATCGTATCACACCCGACGCAGGCGGTATATTGGGACCAGGGATATTTTTCACGCCTGCGTTTCCGGCCTGCATCGGGGAAATGCTTCAACCGCGCTCAAGCTCTACCATGAACTTTCTGGCCCACCTTTATCTGTCCTCCGAAGAGCCTGACGCGCTGGCGGGGAGCCTGCTGCCTGATCTGGTTCGTGGCCCCCTGCCTGCCGATGCCAGCCCGGTGCTGCAGGCCGCGTGTCGACTGCATCGACTGGTGGATGTGTTCACCGACACCCACCCCCTGCATGCTCGAAGCCGGGAGCGGATTACCTCCGTGCAAAGCCGATATGCCGGGATTCTCATCGATGTGTTCTACGATCATTTTCTGGCCCGCGACTGGTCACGCTACAGCAGCGAGCCGCTGAGCCAGTACACCGCCCGCATCTATCAGCTGCTGCTGGGAAGTCGATCGAAACTGCCTGCGGATATGCAGTACGCCCTGGACATGATGGTTCAGGAAGACTGGCTTACGTCGTACGCCCAGGTCGAAGGCATCGCCATGATCCTGATGCGCATGAGCAGGCGGTTTTCGCGTCGGTTCGACCGGCCTGTGGATCTGGTTCCTGCCATGCAGGACCTGGCAGCGCACAATGAAGCGATGGGCCAGGAATTCCATGCCTTCTTTCCGCAGCTGGTGACCTATGCCTGCCAGAAGGAGCCTTCTGTCAGTCGGCCGATGCACTTGTAAGCGTGAACATGGGCTCAGCGTTTGATGGTGCCCAGATCGATCACCTGTCCGCCCGGCTGGTAATAGTCCACGTTGAGCGTGTCGGCGTTGATGAAGGTCAGCACGATGCAGTGTGCTTCAAGCGTGCGTGCCATGCGCATGTCGCCCATCCCCGGACCGGCGTAATCGCGGTTGTGATGCGCCTGGGCATGGAAGTGATAATGGGCCACGCCGCGATAGAGCGTGTCGATCATTTCCTGCGACGGGAAGAACTTGTAGTCGTTCTGTCGCTGCATCGGGGAAAAGGCCCTGGCCTGGTATCGGCCGTCATCCAGCAGCAGCACGCCGCCATGCTCAGAGGAGGTATCGAGTTTGTCGCGGTCGGCCTGGGCGAAGAGTTCCGCTTGAACCGAGCGATTCTCGAGAATCACGCGGGCGAGCAGATCAATCGTCGCCAGATCGGCCCAGGGCAGATCGCTGGCATAGGCGCTGAACTCCTGAGGATAGTCGCGCATGGGCCCGTCATAGGTTGGCCCGCGCAGATGGTGCTCCTGTCTGGCCAGATACTGACGCACGCGATCCAGAAGCTGCTGACGCCCCATGGAGAGCACGTTCTGATCCACTGACAGCAGGACAGGCAGGTGGCGAAGTTCCAGGCCCTGCTGCTGTTCGTCGGTCAGTTTCGAGACCAGTTCAGCCTGCTGCTGCCAGAGGGCGGCATAAGCAGGGCTGCGGAGGGTAGAAAGACGTAATACGCCCTCCCTGCCATGAGGCAGCGTCCTGAGTTGGGACGCCGAGGCTTTGAGGTCAATCACCAGCGGTGTGGTATCGGGCGCTGCTGCCAGCAGCTTCATGAGTCCCGGCGCGTCCGTCAGTCGACGCAGCAGCTGCCAGGCGGCGGTCTGTTCATTGATCGAAGCCTGCTCCCGGGTGTTGATGAAGGTGTCAAAGACAATCTCTACGATGGTCTTACCCGGATTCAGGGCCTGCAGCGCTGCTTCTTCAGGGCGCGGGCCGGGGATGTTGGTGACGATCTGCCTGGCGTACGAGCGGACGATGGCGGGCGTCAGTTCCGTCCACTGGCGCTCGGCTGCCATCTCCAGCACGTAGCGCAGCGTTTCGGGGTTTACAATCAGCACCAGACGTCGGCTGAGGATCTGCCTGAAATCCTGCTCGTCGTAAGCCACGAGTTGATCAATGGCGTACTGGCGTTCCTCCGCACCCCGGCCGCGACGCCAGAGCATTTCATGCAGCGCTGCGATGCGGGCCGGATCCTGCGCGTGGGATTTTTCCGCCTGTTTCGCTGCGGCCATGCGCAGCATTGGATCGTCTGAATGTTTCATGACCGCCACGGGGTCTTCGTACTGTGGCGCAGAAGTACATCCCCCCCAGACCAGTGACGTGGCACAGAGCAGTCCGCAGAGCCAGTGACGATAGCGTGTATGTGTCATACGTGGATTATAGAAAAACACAGGCCCAGTGCGGATGCATTGGGCCTGTGTGTGAATTTTCAGATGCTGCAGATCAGGCGATTATTTGTCGCCGGGGTTGCAGGCCTTGGCAGGCTGGCCGCCGCAGCGGGTGTGCACGGCTTCGGTGATCTGGAAAGCTTCGTTGCTGTTGGCGGGAACCCACTTGGCGGTGTCGGCTTCCGCACGGACCATACGACCTTCTTCGTAGTAGTCAACGTAAGGGGTAGCGCCATCGGGATCCATGGGCGGCGGGTTTTCCAGGTTCTTCTTGGCTTCGGGCGTGAACATTTCCAGGTGACCGATGAACAGCGAGCTGGTATCGCTGCATTCGCCACAGGTGTAGACGTAAGCGCGAGCGCCGCGGTTTTCACCCGAAGGAGCGGTGATCGGAGCGAACTTGTTGTTCTTGTCGACGAAGAGCTTCTTTTCGCCCAGGTCGTAGTAGTACACGTCATAAACGCGAGGCGCGTAGCTGACTGGACGGTTCTGGATGATGATGTAACCCAGTGAGAGGATCAAGACCACGACGGCCAGAATCGTCACCATAGCAGAGTTATTGTTGAGCCAGTTACGTGCTTTCATGTTCTCTGATCCTTTCCTAATCGTCAGCGGCGTACATGCCTGACTGCCCGAAGGCTTGCTTACGTTAGAGATGTTGGGGGTAGATTATCAGATGCTTTTTCAATTGGCAATCAACTTGCCACGTGTTTTCACACTTAACGCAGGGTTGCGGTGTATTCCAGCTGAGGCATGGAAAGTTCACCGGCCACCTTGCGGATGCGCTGAGAATCCAGCAGCTCCGCAGCCGAGGGCGCAGAGCTCTGGCCGCCGATCAGACTCAGCAGGCTGAAGCCCTTGGGCGGTGCTACCACCACGACGTGAGGCTTGGCGTTGGCAGGGAACTGGGCCAGCTCAGCGGCTTTGGCAATGGCGGAGTCGAGATAGCCTTCCGCATCGACGAGCTTGTTTTCCAGCGCCTGACTGGCGGTGTACGGCGCCCCCGTGGCCAGCGCGGCCACCTGCTCGCGGGTGAGCACCTTGCTGCGACCCTGAGCGACAATATCCACGAAGCGGACGTGGGCGCTGTCGAGAATCACGCGCAGTTCGGCGCGATCCTTCTCCGTCCAGCTGCGGAACGGGCTGAGGATATCCTTCTGCGTGGCTTCAGTCGCTGCGATGATTTCAGGCTTCACGCCCACCTTATCCAGCAGGCCCTCGACGGTGAACGCCTGGGCAATCACACCGATTGAGCCAGTGAGAGTGGTGGGTTCAACGTAGATGAAGTCCGCGTCGGCCGAGATGTAGTAACCACCGCTTGCCGCCGTCGAGCCGAAGCTGGCGACGACGGGAATCTTCATCTCTTCCTTGAACTTGCGCAGTTCATGCCAGATGCGGTCCGAAGCCGACACACCGCCGCCGCCGGAGTCCACGCGCAGGATCAGAGCCTTGGGCGGATTTTCGCGCAGCGACTGGAGCGACTGACGAACCGTGCGGGCCGTGTCGTCATCAATCATCCCGTTGACCGGGATGATGGCGATTCGGTGCTTTTCGTCACCCTTGAGATAGACATCCGAGCCCTTGAACGACGAGACAAAGAAGATGCCCAGATAGAAGTTCAGCAGGATCGATAGCAGCAGCAGCGAGACGAACAGCCCCGTGGCCACGCGAATCAGCGCACTGCCAAGGCCAGCCTTGGCTGCGGAGGGCTGAGGAGCGGGAGCATACATGGGCTGCGGTGCGTAACCGGGCGGCGGAGGTGGTGGCGGAGGCTGCCAGCCCCGTGGTCCGCTGGGACCTGTCGGCTGGCTGCCTTGTCCCTGAGGTCCTGGTCCGCTGTTTGTGTCATTCATGGTGTTGCCTTGTTACAGAACACAGGAGAATCCATCAACACTTTACGCTATCACTCTTTGTCGACCAAAGCCAGTGAACAACTCGATTTCCACGATCCCGGTCCTCATAAAAATCAGGCTCAGCCCGGCCGTGATGCAACGGGTGGGCAGAGTCGTTATCATCGCCTGATCATGAAAATAGGCATCATCATCTCAGCGTTGATTGTCCTGCTGGTGACCGGGGTCATCCTGATCGTGGCCAACCCCCCCGCAGATAAACCCACCTCTAAAACCGCACCTGAAGTGCTGGCGAAACAGGCTCTGCCTGCTGATCTGCCCCGGATTGTTGAAGCCCCTGCGGCAGGCGAAGGCGATGCCCGTGCCATCTATGGCAGGCTCTTCAAATATTACGCCACCAACGCCAGGCAGCTTGAAGGTCGCAACCCCTCGGAAAGCCAGCTCAATGCCCTGACCCGTCAGGTCAAGGAAGCCGCCGGTGAAGCATACGCAGGCCAGGGCTTCTTTGATGACCAGTTCGCTTTCACGCCCGGAGCCCAGGCGACGTACGGCGCTGCTCTGGAAATGATTTCAGGGCTGGTGCTCAATCATGCCCGGGAATCGAAGAACGATGCGCAGATCCGCGAAGCCGCGCAGGCCGTGTGGATCATGGGCAATCGCGCTTATGAGCATGGCCAGGCCATCTACGTCCGCCGTGAAGGCTTGCGCATCATGAGTGATGCCATTTCTGTCCTCTATCAGGTGGATAAGGGCGACGCTCAGCAGGTCACCCGCCTGCAGGCCTGGCTGGACGCCATTGGCAAAGTGGCAGCCAACTGGGATGCCAAGACGCAGATGATCCGTTCTGTTCGTCAGCCCATTGCTGATCTGCTCAACATCGCTCAGAACGATCAGGACCCTGCCTTCCGCGCCTACGCTATCAGCTGGCTGGGTGTGGCCAAGTTCAACCCGGGCAATCGCGGGAACGAGAAGGCCATCCATCGCGTCATCCAGGCCAGCATCAATGATCCCGACCCTGCCATCGCACAGGCCGGGAAGGAAGCTGAGAGCTTCACCCGCGAGCAGCTGCGTAAGCTTCACTGAGGTTCTGATCGCAGCAGCAGATTCGGTCGAACAGGTCAGAGGTTGTGAGAAAGGCGAATCATGTTTGTGATGTTCATCGCCATGATCTTCGCCCTGTATTACCACCAGGTGATTCTTTCACCTGAGCCGGTGACCGGTACGAATCTGCTGGCGATGGTGTTTCTACCTCGGCTGGCAGTTGGGTTTCTCTATCTGCTGCTGACACGCATGACGCTCCGCCGCCTGGCCACGCCGCAGGCAGCTGCGGCCATGAGTTGGCTTGATCGCATTGGCAAGCTGTATCACGCGGGCGTGCTGTTCCTGTTCATCTCCGATCTGCGTAATGGACTGCTGCTTGCGGTGCGCCAGTTCCTGGGCAGCGACTGGGTACTGGTCGATGAAATCATCGTGCTTCTGCCCAGCCTGGTGTTGATTTTCTGGGGCTGGGTCTGCTTCTATCCGGTCGACCGCCGACTGCGTGAAGCATCGCTGATGCGCAGGTTGGATCAGGGCCTGCCGCCGATGACGCTGTGCACGCGCGGGCAGTATGTGCTCAACCAGCTCAGGCATCAGGTGCTGGTAGTGCTGATTCCCCTGCTGGCGCTCTATGGCGGCAATGAAGTGGTGGACCGTCTTCCCGAATCATGGGTGATGTACAACGGCTGGAACCTGTCGTCCGTGTTCTCCTTCGCCGTGGCCGGGATTCTGCTGCTGTTCTCGCCTGTCATGCTCCGCTATCTCTGGGACACCGAGCCACTGCCTGCAGGCCCACTTCGTGAATCACTGGAACAGCTCTGCCAGACGCATGGCGTGAAAGTCCGCAGGCTGCTGCTCTGGCGGACCTATGGCACGCTGATCAATGCGGCGGTGATGGGGCTCATCGCCCCCATCCGCTACATCATGCTCACCGATGCGCTGCTGGAGAACATGCCCCAGCGGCAGGTCGAAGCCGTCATGGCTCACGAAGTGGCGCACGTTCGCAGACGACATCTGATCTGGCTGGTCCTGGCCGCAGCAGCGCTATTGATGGGGCTGGAATCGATCCTGGTGATCGTGCTCAAATCGCTGATTCACTCCCCCGCGCTTCCGGGCATGTTCGGGCAGTTCCACGAACTGATTCAGGACCCGGTCATGCTCGACCGCTCGGCGATGCTCATCGGGCTGGTGCTCTGGTTCCTGAGCTTTGGCTGGGTGTCCCGCCGCTTTGAAAGGCAGGCTGATACCTTCGCGGTCCAGCATCTGTCGATGCAGTACGGTAAGCACGTGGACCCTCAGCTGGGGCTGGTGGTGGATCCTGCTTCTGCGGTGGCGATGATCGAAGCCCTGCAGCGTCTGGCGAATCTGAATCACCTTTCCGTGCATAGAAACAGCTGGCGTCACGGCTCGATTCGCTGGCGTCAGACGTATCTCGAAAGCCTCATCGGCAGGCCTGTCCATCAACTGCCCATTGATGACCAGATTCTGTGGATGAAAGCCGCCACGGTGGTTGTTCTATTAGCTGGTTTAATATTCGAACTTTATAGACGTGGATTCATTGCGTAAGTCGCATGACCGGCCTTGAGCACGCTACAATATGGGGCTCCAAAGCAACCCCACTTGTTCACCAGCGAGCCCCGAGGTTCTCATGCGCTTCACGAAAATGCACGGCATTGGTAACGATTACGTCTACGTCAACGCGTTCACAGAAAACGTCGCTGACCCGGCGAAACTGGCCACCATCATCGCGGACCGTCACTTTGGTGTCGGCGGTGATGGCCTGATCCTCGTCGCTCCGCCTGAAGCGGGCGTGCAGGCCGATGTCCGCATGCGCATGTTCAACGCCGATGGCAGCGAATCGGAAATGTGCGGCAACGGCGTGCGCTGCGTGTGCAAGTATGCCCATGACCATGGCATCACGGCCGCTAACCCCATGCGCATCCAGACAGGCAACGGCGTGCTGACGCTGCGTTACACCGTCGATGACAGGAACAAGGTCAAGCAGGTGACGGTCGACATGGGTGAACCCATCCTCGACCTGCCAAAGGTTCCGGTTGATCCTGCCCAGGTCAAGGCCACCAGTCACCCCCACCAGTTCGAGTTGTCCATCGACGGCCCGCTGGCTCAGACCTTCAAGGGAACCTTCGTTTCGATGGGCAATCCGCATGTGACGATCTACGTGGACGATGTGGCCAGGGTTGATCTGGAAAAGATTGGCCCGCTGCTGGAGAACCACAAGGCGTTTCCCCGCCGAATCAATGTGCACTTTGTTCAAGTCCACAGCCCGACCGAACTGACCATGCGCACCTGGGAGCGTGGCAGTGGCATCACGCTGGCCTGTGGGACGGGCGCGTCGGCGGTGTGCGTGTCGGGCGTGCTCACGGGGAAGAACAGTCGCAAGACACTGATCCATCTGCCCGGTGGCGATCTGGAACTGGCCTGGGATGAAGCCACCAATCACGTCTTCATGACCGGCCCGGCGACAGAAGTGTTCGAAGGCGTCTGGCCCCACTAAGTTCGCCGCTTCTGAAAACAGACAAATAAAAACGCCCGATTTCCACTGGTGAAATCGGGCGTTGTTTTTTACAGAGGCGTGAATGGTACTTAGACCACTTCGATCGGCGGCTGATTGTTGCGTTCAAACATCGCCTTGACTTCAGGCTTGGTGAGGACAACAAGGGTGAGAATGCCCAGCACCGTTCCAATGGGAAACAGGATGCAGCATATGGCGGCCACAACTACGCAATAGGTGTGGCTCTGACGAGCCTGCAGTTTGCGGCCGGCGTTTGCAAGAGCAAGGGCAAACAGCATGCCCGGAAGCATGCCGCAGAAGAAGCCGCCGCAGGCCAAGAACAGCCCCGTAATGGCCGGCGGTGCTCCTTCATCCCCACTGGCGGCCAGGCCACCAACTAACATCACCAGGCCAATGATGACGTAGATAATCGGAATCAGGCTGCCCAGCGCGGTCAGACCTGCGAGGACATAATGAAAAATCGCCAGCAGTTTCAGATGTTCGTTGTACGCTGCTTCAGCATTGGGAGACGGTTGAGCAGGAGGCAGTTGAGTCATGTCTAAGTCCATCAGAACGGTTGAAAAATCAGGTTAATAACGATGGATGAATCACTCAGCGGATACGACCGGGTTCAAGGTTGAACTTGATGTCACCGCCCACGATGGTGGTGATGGCACGAGAGGTGACATTCCAGCCATCGAAGGGGCAGTTACGACTCTTGCTCTTGAACTCATTCACATTGATCGTCCAGTTCATCTTCGGATCAATGATGGTCACGTCGGCATCGGCGCCGACCGACAGTTCACCCTTGCCCGTGAGTGTGCACAGCCTCGCGGGGTTGACGGTCATCAGGGCCAGCATGGCCGGCCAGTCGATGGCATCGCTTTCGATCAGTGCTCGGGTGTACAGAGGCAGGGCGCAATCCAGCCCCAGAATGCCAAAGGCCGCGGTGGCAAACTCGCGTTCCTTGTCCTCGCGAGTGTGCGGCGCGTGATCGGTGGCCAGGATGGTGATGGTGCCATCGGCCACGCCCTTGATGATTTCCTCCACGTCGCGCTTCTGGCGCAGGGGCGGGTTCATCTTGTAGTTGGTGTCATAGGTGGCGCAGGAATCTTCCGTCAGCAGCATATGGTGCGGGCTGGCCTCGGCGGTGATGTAGGCCTGACCGAAAAGATCCTTGCGGGCCTGGCGGATCATCTCCACGCTGCCAGCGGAGGAGATGTGCTGCACGTGGTAGCGCACGCCGATGTTCTGTGACTTGTTGAGCAGGATGTCACGCTGAATGATCAGTTCTTCCGCCACGCGAGGCCAGCCTGGCAGGCCCAGTCGGGTGGCAAGAGCGCCGGCATTCATGGAGCCGCCGCCGAGTTCATGGTCTTCGCAGTGCTGCATGATGACCTTGCCCGTCATGGCGATGTAGGCCATGGCTTTGTTCATCACGGAAGCTGAGCCGACCGCCACGCCGTCATCCGAGAAACCCACAGCACCGGCGGCAGCCATCAGGCCGATTTCCGCCAGTTCCTTGCCCTGCCTGCCCTTGGTGATGGCCCCGACGGGAAACACGTTGGCCAGGTTGGCTTTGCGCGACTGGTTGTAGACGAACTCAATACGGCCGTCGTCATCCAGCGCGGGATTTGTGTTGGGCATGCAGCAGACGCTGGTGAACCCGCCCGCCACCGCGCTGGCAGCGCCGGTGGCGATGGTTTCCTTTTCTTCCTGGCCTGGCTCGCGGAAGTGGACGTGGATATCGATCAGGCCCGGGCTGACGATGCAGCCTGAGGCGTCGATGACCGTATGCCCTTCGCTGGAGACCGGCGGCCTGCTGGCGTTGGGGGTGATTTCCTTGACCTTTCCGTTTTCCAGAACGAGGGTGGCGATCTGGTCAAACTGGTTGGCCGGGTCGATGATTCTGCCGTTGATGATGGTGAGGGTTGACATGGGCCATAGCTTACCAATCGGCGAGGCTTATCGCAGCCGAGGGGCCCAGGCAGACTCAGGCGTGTGAAAAACCGTGTCGATCAATGATCGGCCGGGGCATTTACCGGTTGGATCGCTGATCGTGGTTGGCCAGATACTCGTTGCGCATGATGCGGGTTTCGCGGACCAGATTATGCACGCGAATCGCATGAAAACGCATCATGGCCAGGGTATAGAGCACGCAGGTGATCAGGATGAACACCAGCGCCAGAAGCGTCAGGGCGACCAGAGCAGAGGAGCTGAAAAGAAACGAGTCAATCATGGCAAAGTGGTTATCGGCCACAGATGGTCATGGACTGTAATTACTTGGGCAATTTTCTCTTCCATCCCTGTTACCATAAATTGACTGAACAAGATCCGTCCCGGGGATGTATATTCCTGCAGGCCGATGTGATGGAGCACCAGGCTTGAACAGACCGCAGGCGACAATATTTCCTGTTTATGACCCTTTATGCCGCCCGTCCCGGGGGCTGCTCTGCTGGCTGATGGTCATGCTCCTGACCCTGGCTGTTCTGACACCCCCTCTCCATGCCCAGGATACCCCCTCCTCCCTCCCCGCCAGCGGCGTGCTGATCGAACGCGATTCCCTTCGACTCGGGTTCAACCAGAAATTTCGTCCCGGTTCATGGATGCCTGTCCAGGTGAGCTTCAACAACACCCTGGCCCGGGCGGCCAAGGTCCGATTGGAACTACTGGTTCCCGACGCCGACCGCGATATGGCCCGCTATCAGCGCATCGTCACCCTGACCCCTCAGCGAAGCGGCCAGCGGGTGTGGATCTACGCCATGGCTCCGGTGAGCACCGACCATCGCTCCCAGTGGCGACTCCAGGCTCTGGATGACGAAACCGGGCGACTGCTCGACTATAAGGACATCGTCGTCGGCGAACGCTTCCTTTCATTGACCGATACCACCGTGGGTATCGTCGGCGGAGCGATGATGGGGCTCGACCCCTACACCAGTAACGCCACCCAGCACGAAGCGATCCACTTTGTCCGCGGACTTCAGCCTGAGCATCTGCCTGATCGCTGGCATGGGCTGTCGATGTTCTCTTCGCTCATCTGGACCTCGCAGGTCAACCCGGCCGGCCCGATGGTCACGCCCGACATCGCCCGCGCCATCCGCCAGTGGGTCTATCGAGGCGGACACCTGGTCATCATCCTGCCCGTCGCGGGCAACGCCTGGCCTGGCTCGCCGATGGCGGACCTGCTTCCTCCCGCGACCGATGACCTTCTGCATGAAGTCTCCCCCCTGTTCCTGGGAACCAGCCGTCTTCCGCCTGAGCAGATTCAGAACATCAGCGTCCGACGCTTCGAGCCCGGGCCGGGCGTCACGCCTGTCCTGTTTCTCAATGATGATCCCTGGGTGATTGCCCATCGCCTTGGCCGAGGCCGCGTCACGCTGGTGGGGGTTGATCTGTCCGACCCGCGCCTGACGCAGATGGGCCTGCCCAGCAGCGGGCGATGGACACCCTGGAGCGACATCATGGGCTGGCGCGGGCCCGCGCTGCCTGAGAGCTACATCAAGAGCGAGATGGACGCAGGCCGGATGAACCGCCCCGATCAGCGCAATGCCCTGACGCCCGGGCAGTTCATCGCGCCAAAGATCACCATGCACGAAACCGCCGCGCCACAGCTGCTGCTGGCCATCATGGTGTTTGTCATCTACTGGATCATCGCCGGCCCCACGCAGCACATCGTGCTCAAGAGCCGGGGCATGGTGCGTCACGCCTGGCTGGGGTTCGTGATAATCGTGCTGGCGTTTGCGATCTTCACCTGGACCAGTGCATGGTTCCTCCGCCCCACCCGCACGGAGGCTCGCCACTTCTCGGTTCTCACCGCCACCCAGGGCAGCAGCCAGTCTCACGTGCACAGCTGGCTGTCGCTCTACGTCCCGGTTCATGGCCAGGTGGATGTCCGACTCGAATCGCCCGGCGCCTCGTCGCTGACCGCAGCAGGCAGCGCCAGCAACGCCATCTGGAGTACATCACTGGGCGGCGAAACGTCGGAGTCCGCATTCTCCGACAGCCGCACCTACGCCGTTGATGCCACCTCGCCTCAGCAGGTGAACTTCTCCTACCGTTCCACCGCCAAACAGCTGGAGCTCGACTATCTCGGCGATCTGCCTGCCCCGGCAAGGGTCTCCAGCGAAGCAGCCGCTTCCACCGATGCGGGCCAGATCAGCTGGCAGACCGCTCAGGGACTGCTGACGGTCATCAATGGCTGGCCTACCGGCGAACTGAAGCATCAGCTGCCAGGCAGTCTGCATCATGTGACGGTGGTATTCAATGACGGTCGCAAGCTTCCCAATGGTCAGCTGCGCCCGCCGACCTACTGGCTCTATACAAAGCCCTGGGAGCCGGGCGAAGCCCTGCAGCTCGCAGGTAACCCGGGCAACACTCAGCCGCTGGTCACAGGCATCGCTCCGGCGTGGGCGGGCAGGCTGGTCGATCTGACGCGTCGCTTCAGCAATGCCGATGACATGGAGCAGATTGAACTGCTGACGTTCTTCAGCATGCTGCCTCCGCCTGATTATCTGGATGTGTCGTTTCGCGCACCGGTGCGAACGTACCAGAGACCGCTGGGGCGTGAACTCGATTTAACCGCCCAGTCGCAGATGCGCTGCGTCATCATCACAGGGCTGCTTCGCGATGCGCCGCTGCCTGCGCCACTGCAGGTCGATGGCGAAGTGGTTCCTTCGCGTGGCGATGTGGCGGTGCGTTGGATATTCCCTCTGCCTTGATTGATGTGTGTGAGCTCGCCGGGCAGCGCTCGGCCGGAGATGTCAGATATGCCCATGATCCAGACCACCAATCTCACCAAACGCTACAACGATCTGGTGGCGCTCAACAATCTCAATCTTGAGATTGAAGAAGGCGACTGCTTCGGCTTCATCGGCCCAAACGGCGCGGGCAAGACTACCACCATCAAGATCCTGGCAACACTGCTCAAGCCCAGCTGGGGCGAGGCCCGCATTGATGGTCTGTCCGTCGGTCCGGTCAATGCCCGGGAAGTGCGCAGACTCATCGGCTACGTGCCCGACTACTTCGGGTCATATGAAGACATGGTCGTGCGCGAGTACCTGGAGTTCTTCGCCGCGGCGTATGACATTCATGGCCAGAAACGCAAAACCGTGATCGACGATGTGCTGAGCCTGACCGATCTGTCCTACAAAGCCGATGCGGAAGTCAACAGCCTGTCGCGCGGCATGCAGCAGCGATTGAGCCTGGCGCGCGTGCTGCTTCACGATCCCAAGGTGCTGCTGCTTGACGAGCCTGCTTCCGGGCTCGACCCGCGAGCGCGCATTGAAATCCGCGAGCTGCTCAAGGAGCTGCATCGCATGGGCAAGACCATTCTTATCAGCTCGCACATTCTGCTGGAGCTGGCCGACTTCTGTACGAAGGTGGGCATCATCGAGCGAGGCAAGATGGTGTTCACAGGCACGGTGCGCGAGATTCTCCAGCGGGCACGCGTGGGCAGCGTGGTCCACGTGGGCGTGGCCGACAAAGCCGCCCAGGCGCTGGAAGTCGTGCGTCAGGTGCCCGGCGTGCTCGAGGCGCAGCTCGATGAATCGGAAGCCAACCTGCTTCGCCTGACCCTTGAGCCCAGCCAGGCCGACCCGTCGCTCATCGCCCGCAAGGTCCTGGCGGCAGGCTTCAACCTCACCCGGCTGGAAGAGGAAAAGATCAACCTCGAGACGGCTTTCATGCGACTGACCAAAGGTCTGGTTCAGTAATTTATCCCCCACCGCCATCATTCCTGCCTTGATTTGTACGCTTTGGTAGACAAATTTGGCATATTCCATGCATTTTCGTCTGGAGTGATTGACACCGTAAGATCGCGGAGCAATAATTACGATCAAGTTAGTAGTTATTCATTGCAGGTGTCAGCCATGCTTTCCAGAGATGCTTTGATTCGAATGTGCTGCTGTTGTACCGCCACCCTTGTCTGAACCCATCGGCGGGCAGTGGGTGACTCCGGGCGGAGTTACCGTTCAGCAGTAAACGCAGGAAAAACCTGCCACACAGAATCGAATCGAGGTTGCATCATGGCTGTCGCAAGAAAAAGATCGGTCGCCATCCCGGCGAGTTCCGACTCAACGCCTGTACATACATCGTCACCGGCTTCGGCGCTGGACCGGGCCTACTTCAGCCGGCGGCTGGCAACGGGAGCAGTGCCTTCCACGCAGGAAGTCAGTACCCAAGCTGCTGCCAGGCTGCGGACTGCAGACCCTGAGCCTGCATCCGAACCCGTGAGGCGGTCTTCGTCGCTCCGTCTGGCTTCCGAAAGGAATACTGTGACCACACCTCGGCGATCCCTCAATCGCGATCAGGTGGCCCGCAATCTCCTGCTGGCCAGACAGGTCCTGCATATCACGCAGGAAACCCTCGCCCACAAGGCAGGCATCGCCCGGGCGACCATCGCTCAGCTCGAAAGCGCCCAGGCCGATACACGCCTGGGAACACTCGTTGATCTGGCCCAGGTGCTGGGAACTTCGCCCTCGCTGCTGCTGTTCTCCGATCAGGAGATCACCGCTCTGGCCCAGACGATGGATCGCGGGGCCATCGACCGCATTCTCACCCGCGTGCCCCCTGCTTCCATCGAACAGATGTGGGCGCTCAAGAACACACAGCTGCCCAAGAACCTGCTCAAGGTGGCCAGACTGGGGGCGGAGATCATCCGCTTCGCCGGCCTGGATGACCCCAGTGCCAAGATCGGCGCGGGCATTGGCTCGGTGATCCAGCCCGGCCTGGGGACCGCTGTGGGGGCGATCTATGGCACCTGGCTTTCGCCGGCCAGACACATCCCCCCCGACACGGTGGAGCAAGGCGGAGGCATCTGATTTCTCACGCCCTGCCCGCCACGCGTATGTGTATTCCTTCGCAGGCGGACAGGTTTCGGATCGGTTTCAAGCACAGGATTTGATTTTTCAGTATCGTGGCGCGATGGTATCGCTTTGATCCGTCAGCCCGATGATCACACCAGGCTGATAGCAAGAAAGGTTAGTCATGAAGAAGAACGTGTTTCAATGGATGGTTGTCGCTCTGGCGCTGCTGGGCCTGACCCAGGTCAGCCAGGCTCAGGATAAGCTGCTCAATGCGTCGTACGACGTCGGCCGCGAAGTCTACGCCTCGATCAACAAGAGCTTCATCCCCTACTGGAAGGCCAAGACGGGCAAGGATGTGACCATCGACCAGTCGCACGCCGGCTCCTCGGCCCAGGCCCGCTCGGTGCTCGAAGGCCTCGAAGCCGACGTGGTGACCTTCAACCAGGTGACTGACGTCCAGCGTCTGGTCAAGGGTGGGCTGGTGGCTCAGGACTGGCAGAAGCGTCTGCCTCACAACGCCTCGCCCTTCTACTCGGTGCATGGCATTCTGGTTCGCAAGGGTAACCCCAAGGGCATCACCAACTGGGACGACCTGGCAAAGCCCGGCGTCAAGATTGTTCAGGTGAACCCCAAGACCGGCGGTAACGGCCGATACGCCGTCCTGGCCTACTACGGCTATGCCCTCAAGAAGAACAACGGCGACGAAGCCAAGGCCCGCGCGTTCCTCAAGAGCATCCTGGCCAACGTGGAAGTCTTTGAACGTGGCGGCCGCGCTGCCACCACCGCCTTCACCGAACGTGGCATTGGCGACGTGCTGGTGACCTTCGAATCTGAAACCCTGCAGCTGGCCGCTTCGGGTGAATACGAAGTGGTCACCCCCTCGGCCAGCGTGCTTTCCGAGTTCCCCGTGGCTGTCGTGGAAACCTACGCCCGCAAGCACAAGACCCTCGAACTGGCCAAGGGCTACCTCGAGTACCTTTACACCCCCGAAGCTCAGGATATCATCGCTAAGACGTACTACCGTCCGCGCAATGAAGAAGTTGCAAAGAAGCACAGCAGCACCTTCAAGGCCGTGGATGCATTCGAAGTCTCTGACACCTTTGGTGGTGATGACGCTGCCCAGAAGAAGTTCTTCGACAACAACGCCCTGGTCGACCAGATCCTGGCGGAAATCGCTCAGCAGCGCAACCGCTGAACCCTTATGGATGAATGATGTCCCGATCTTCTAAAAGAGTGCTGCCCGGCTTCGGTCTGACGCTGGGCAGCACTCTTCTTTGCATCTCGCTTCTGACGCTCCTGCCACTGGCGGCGCTGGTCTTCAAGGCTTCTGACCTGAGCATCAAGGAGTTCTGGGAGTACGTCAGCGACCCCCGTGCCATCTCGACCTACAAGGTCACGGTGTCAGCTGCGCTCATTGCCCTGGTGGTCAATCTCGTCACCGGCGTCTGGATTGCCTGGATTCTGGTGCGATACGACTTCCCCGGCCGACGTCTGCTCGATGCGCTGGTGGACCTTCCCTTCGCCCTGCCCACGGCCGTGGCAGGCATCAGCCTGGCCGCGCTGACGGGCCCGTATGGTCCCATCGGAAAGCTCTTTGCCTACTGGGATATCCAGATCGCCTACGCCTTTCCGGGCATCGTGGTGGCGATGATATTCACCAGCTTCCCGTTTGTGATCCGCACGGTTCAGCCGGTGCTCGAGGATCTGGACGTCATTCTCGAGGAATCCTCCACCAGCCTGGGCGCAAAGCCCTGGCAGGTCTTCAGGCGGGTCATCCTGCCTGAGCTCTACCCCGCCATTATCGCCGGCGGCGGCGTGTCGCTGGTGCGCAGCCTGGGCGAGTTCGGCGCGCTGGTCTTCATCTCGGGGAACAAGCCTTACCAGACCGAGTTCATCTCATTACTGGTCTATACGCGCATTGAGGAGTTTGATTATCCCGGCGCTGCGGCGCTGTCGATCGTCATCCTTGCCTTTGCGTTTATCGTCCTGCTGACGATGAATATCGTCCAGCACATCCTGATCCGTCGACTGCGAGGTTGAAGCATGGCCAGCCTGACCAATTTCCATCACAACAGACTGCCTCTGGGCACGAGCGTGCTTCGCTGGCTGCTGGTGATCGGCGGCAGCGCCACGATCGTGCTGATGATCATCATGCCCTTCGCCGCGGTGTTCTGGTATGCCCTGCGTGATGGCTGGGAGTCGTACTGGAACTATCTGACGATGAAGTCCACCCTCCACTCCATCTACCTGAGTCTGCTGACGGTGGCGGTGGCGGTTCCGTTCAACACGGTCTTTGGCATCGCCGCGGCCTGGCTGATTGCCCGCTTCGAGTTCTGGGGCAAGCGTCAGCTCATCACGATCATCGAGCTGCCCTTGTCGGTTTCGCCGATCGTCATCGGGCTGGCTTACCTGTTCGTCTTTGGCAGGCAGGGCCTGCTGGGCCCCAAGCTCGATGAGTGGGACTGGTGGACGGTCAAGATGGTCTTCAGCGTCCCGGCCATCCTCATCGTGACCACCATCGTCACCCTTCCCTTTGTCTTCCGCGAAGTGCTCCCGCTGATGCAGAGCCAGGGCAGCGATGACGAAGTGGCCGCCATCACGCTTGGCGCTTCGGGCTGGACGGTCTTCCGCCGCGTGACACTGCCTAACATCAAGTGGGCGCTGGTCTATGGCGTGTGTCTGTGCATGGCCCGCGCGATGGGTGAATACGGCTCGGTGGCCGTGGTGTCCGGTTCGGTTCCCAACCAGACCAACACCATGCCGCTGCAGATTGAACTGCTCTCGCACGACCCGGTCCAGACAGGCAGCTTCGCCGTGGCGACGGTGCTCACCGCGACCGCAGCGCTGACGATCATCGTCAAGACCATCGTGGAATTCCGCGAAAACCGCATGCGGGAAGATTGAGCAGCTTCCTGCGGACTCCATCAACATTCCCATACTCAGCTGAAGCCCATGCCATGCCTGGCATGGGTCTTTTCTTTCCAGTCCTCGCAGCAGTCTCAACTCCCACTCGACCGCATTCAACGATCGGGCAACCAAAGAAAAACCCAACCTTGCCAGGTCAGGCGAGGTTGGGTTTGATTGTTAAGTGGCTCGTGTGTATCAGAGCGAGGCTTACTCGTCGCCCATCTCCACCATGGCCGTGGCGACGTTCATGCCACGAGCGCGTCGGGCAGCGATGGCGCGACGTTCGCTGAACCAGGTGAACGCGGCTTTGAGCGAAGGCAGACCGCTGATCAGCGAGCAGCCCAGCGCGGCCAGATAAGGCAGCGACTGGAACACCATCGCCGCCATCCACAGATAGCTCGACGTGTTGCTCCACGGGCGATACAGCAGAATGCCCAGCACGCCCAGCCACAGCATCAGGCCAAGGACGATTTCATCGCGCACTTCCAGCAGCGCCTGCGAGAGCGCACTCATCTGCTGGCACTTGGGCGTGCGGAAGAACGGCCTGTCCTTCACGAAGATGCCCGTAATCACCGCCCGGCCGATGGTGTACGTCAGGCCCATGCCCGCGCAGCAGGCGGCCAGTCGCTGGCCAAGCGTGCAGGGAACGCGAGCCTTGTACATCCAGATCGAGCGAATCACGTTGAACAACCCAAGCAGCAGCGCGGGAACCACGAATGCTGCGGTGGGCACCATGACCCAGCGCGGCATGGTGATCAGGCCGATGGTCCAGATGATCATCGCCAGCGTGCATACCAGATGCAGCGCATCGCCCACCCAGGGCAGCCAGCCTGCCAGGAAGTGGTAACGCTGGGCAAACGTCAGGCCAGACTTGTTTCCAAACAGCGCATCGCGATGGCCACGCATGATCTGCATCGCGCCGAACACCCAGCGCCAGCGCTGCTTCTTGTACGCCATGAAGCTGTCGGGAACCAGACCCTTGCCAAAGGCTTCGTTGATGTAGACCGAGTCGTAGCCGGCCGCCATCAGACGCAGGCCAAGTTCGGCGTCTTCGCAGATGGTCCACTGGGCCCACTTGCCTACCTTGTTGAAGGCTTCGCAGCTGACCAGCGTCATCGTGCCATGCTGGATGATGGCATTGCGTTCATTGCGATGCACCATGCCCAGATAGAAGAAGCCGGCGTATTCCCAGTTGATCATTTCCTTGAAGAAGTCACGATTCCACTGGCGGTTGTCCTGCGGCGCCTGGATGAAGCCAACCTTGGGATCATCGAAGTAGGGAATCGTGGCTTTGAGCCAGTCGGGGCGGACAGTGTAGTCGGCGTCGATCACGCCGAAGTACTTCGCGTCAGGCGACATCTGCTCCAGGCCGTAGTTGAGCGCACCGGCTTTGAAGCCAGGCCAGTTTTCCAGATGGAAGAATCGGAAGCGCGGGCCCAGATATTCGCAGTGTTCCTTCAGAGGCTGCCAGACATCCGGGTCCCTGGTGTTGTTGTCCAGCACCAGCACTTCGTAGTTGGGATAATCCAGCGCGGCCAGGGCGTTGAGCGTGCGCACCATCATGTCAGGCGGCTCATTGCAGCAGGCCACGTGGATGGACACCATCGGCCAGTTTTCCCGGCCATGGTAGCGGTAAGGTTCAAACACACGCTTGAGGCGGCGCGTCCAGACCATCTCAACCATCTCGTAAAGCTGAATGGCGGCGATGGTGAGAATCAGCAGCTGGCCGGGCAGCAGGATCAGCCAGGCGAACTTGCCCCACGTCGACAGCCAGGGCATGGTGACGAGCGAAACGTAGTACACCAGCATCGCCGAGAGGCCCTGCGTGATGAGCCCGGTCAGCACCACGCCCTGACTCATCACTGAGGTCTTGCGCCAGATCAGCGCCAGCAGTGCCAGTGCACCAAGGACCACCGCGATGCCTGCCTGCGCGTAGAGCGACAGGCCGGCGAAGCTGGGCTGCTGCCAGTCGAACTTGGGCTTGCGGTCCGCCGTGAACAGGCCCCAGTACTTACCCACTTCACCTTCGCCCACCTTCCAGGGCTGGTCGAAGGCTTCGATCACGAAATACTCGGCGTTCTTCTCGTTGGCGAAACGCAGGAACTGACGAATCATCGTTTCCTGGTTCCACGCGCTGGGCACGCCGCCGGCGAAGTATTCACCATTGGAAGGCCAGCCCACTTCAGCGATGACAATGCGCTTGCCCGGATAGAGCTTCTGCATGTGGGCATAGCAGTCACGAATGTGCTGCTCGGCCTGCTCGATGGGCACGCCTTCCCAGTAAGGCAGCATGTGGACGGAAATGAAGTCCACCGTGTCGGCCAGCGGCTTCATGCGCTTGGGATTGGTCGTCCATTCGCCATAGGTTTCGGCGACCGTCACAGGCACGTCCACGCGGGCTTTCACCTGCATGACGTAGCTGATGAGCTGGCTCACCGTCAGGTTCTGACGGAAGAGCGCTTCGTTACCCACGATCACGCCGGTGACGTTGCTGTTGGAGTTGGCCGCGGCGACGGCGGCGTCGATTTCAACCTGGTTCTTTTCAAGGTCCGCATCCAGCCAGGCGCCCACGAGCACCTTCAGGCCATGACGCTTCGCCAGACGCGGAATCTCACGCACGCCAGGCTCAGCCGAGCCGTAGGTACGAATCGAGTGCGTACGACTGGCCAGCAGTTCCAGATCGTGGTCGATTTCGAGCGTCGTGGGGAACACGCCTGTGTAGGGGTTGTGTTCCTCGCGGAAGGGACTGTAGGTGACCCCCTGCAGCTTTTCGAAGGCGACAGGTTCGCGGTGATCCGTCCTGCTGATCACCAGCCCCCAGGCCGCGATGGCCAGGAGCTGAACGGCGACGAACAACAGTAGATGCTTGCGTTTCATAAAAGTGGAAATACCCCTGAGCGCATACCTCTTACCCGCTGGCCTGGATCACATTGCTTGCCTGTGACTGCCAGCGCAGCGCGTATCAGTGCATGGAACGAATAATGGGCCCGGGCAGGGAGTCGGAATCTGGTGTGTCTTGGGTTTGTGTACCAGTCTTCCCACTCCTCTGGAGGATCTGACACCGGGTTGCCCGATGTCAGGGCGGTCATCCATGACCAAACCGAAATCCTGTCGGGCTAAGGTAACTGCAAGCACAGTATTTCTATCATCTGAAGCTGCCTTTGTCCATATAAACGTAAGTGTTTTCCGCCTTATCAGCTTTGAATGCCAGTTTTTATAGGCCCCGAGCCGGTTGGCGATCTGCCCTGCCCCCCTTCATCCAAGTGGGCCAGGATGAGGCATTTGCATGCGGCTGTCTGCTACTTGCGACAATTCCTCTATCTCATGACAATCATGAAGCAGGAAAAATGATTCCCGTGTCGGGCCTGATTCTTTTCAGGATTATTCCCTGCCCCCGAGTGTGTGCTGGCCATGGCGAGTCATCCACTGACCAACGCAGAGAAATCCCGCAAGCTGCCCTGGGCGCTGGGCGGCGATGTGTGGAACGTGGTCTATGTTTACTGGGTGATGGCCGGCCCGGTGTTCCTGCTGTTTCTGGATCACCTCAAGCTCGAAAAAAAACAGATCGGCCTGCTGCTTTCGATCATGCCGCTGATGGGCGTGACTGCGATCTTCGCCGGGCCCATGGCCAGTCGCATCGGCGTCAAGCGCGTCTTCCTGACCTGCTGGACCATCCGCAAGTTCATCATGGCGGCGATGATTCCCGCGCCGCTGGTGGTGGCGCAGTATGGCCTGTCCATCGGGTTCATCTACGTGGCGGTGGTCATCACGCTGTTTTCACTCTGTCGCTCGGTGGGTGAAAGCTCACTGAGTCTCTGGCAGCATGAATTTGTTCCGGCCAATCGGCGCGGGAATTACTCGGCCTGGCAGACCGTGGTGGTGATGGTCGTCGGCGCGCTGTCGGTCACGCTGGCCGGTCAGTTTCTGGGCGAGCAACCTTCAAGCTCCAAGTTTCAGCTTCTGTTTACAGTGGGGCTTTTCTTCGGGCTGATGTGCGTGGTGTTCTACTCGCGCGTGCCAGGCGGCGAGCCTATGCCCGTGACGGTCGATGCGCCGCGCATCCGATTCAAATCCTATCTGGAACCGCTGCGCGACAGCCGATTCCGCAGGATGCTCATGGCCAACACGCTGGTGCATTCAGGCTGGAGCATGATGGTCAGCTTCATGCCTCTGTTCTATCGCGACTATGTGAAGCTCAGCGAAAACCAGGTGGTTTCGCTTGATGCTTTTTACATGGCCGGCCAGCTGTGTACCTGCTTTCTGTGGGGATGGACGGCCGACCGTTATGGCAGCAAGCCACAGGCGGTGACGAATCTGGCGCTGGTGGCGATTTATCCCATCGGGCTGCTGTTCCTGCCTCGTGAGAATCCCTACAGCTTCCTGATTGCTGGTGGCATTCTGTTTACGGTGGGCATGATCATGCCAGGCTGGACCATCGGTTTTGGTCGCATGCTCAATGTCGATCTGGTCCCCGCTGAAAAGAAGATGATCTACGTGCCACTCTATATGACATGGAGTGCCATCATCCTCGGCGCCAGCCCGTATATCGCAGGGTTCTATCTGGATACGGTCACGCCGTTTCAGACGCAGTGGCTGTGGTTCAAATTTGATACGTACACGCCGCTGATGCTGATCTGCATCGTGGCGCTGGTCACGGCCGCGTCGATCTTTGCCAGCATTCCCATTCGCAGCAAAGTGCCCGTCAGCAGTTTTGCCACGATGTTCATGCAGGGCAATCCCATCGCAGCGATGCAGGCCATCATTGGCTTCCAGTACGCCGGGCATGAGAAGAGCCGCATGATCAACGTGGAGAAGCTGGGCCAGACCAACAGCCCGCTGAGTATTGAAGAGCTCATCAGCGCGCTGTCTGACCCGAGCTACAACGTCCGCCATGAGGCCATCATCTCCATTTCCAGAACGCGCCAGCATCCGCGACTGACGCAGGCCATGCTAAGCGTGCTGACCCAGGGCACGCCCGACCTGCGTTCCACCGCCGCCTGGGCGCTGGGGCGCATGGGCGATCGCTCGGCCATCCCCACGCTCAGGCAGATGCTCGATTCCTCCTATCCCCTGCTTCGCTCGCGCACGGCCAGAGCGCTGGCGATGCTGGAAGATCACGAATCTGCCCCGCGCATCATGGCACTGTTCCTGGAGGAGGAAGACCAGGGCATCGCCGTGGCCTACGCTGCGGCGCTGGGCGCTCTGGGCCAGGAAAACGCGGTAGGCGACATGCTTGCCTTCCTGGCTAAAGCGCAGGATCAGGACACCCGTCAGGAAACATCGCTGGCCATCGCCACGCTGCTGGGGCGGGATGGGCAGACCCTGCGCATCTGGCGCCGGATGATCGCTCAGCCCGGCGATACGCTTGGCGGGATCATGCTGGGCCTGCGACGTCGACTGGTGCGTCCCGATCTGCCCGCCGAGGTCGCGCAGCCGCTCGGCCAGGCTCTGGACAACTGCACGCGTCAGGTGTCGATGGAAAACTTCTCACAGGGCGCCGCGGAACTGGTGAACATTCTCCAGCATGTCCGACGCGAGCTATACACGCCCCTGGCGCAGAGCATCCTCAACGAGGTGGAAAAGCGACTGGCGGAACACGGCGACCGCCGACTGGAATATCTGTTCCTTGCGGTTCACACCCTTCACGTGGGGATGATCGAATCCGCCAGGCGGTGAGTCGCCACAGGCAGGCTGCATATTGGTATTCTGTTGTGCGTGCAGTTCGATTGACCGACGCGAAGATTCATTTTCTCTGAAGGATGATTTGCCCATGCGATGGCAGGAACAATCGTGGCTCAAACTCAGCAAGCTTCCCAAGAACATGCCTGTGGTCATCCCCGTGGGCTCGTGTGAACAGCATGGCAAGCATCTGCCTCTGTTTGTCGACACCCTTCAGGTGCACCACATCGCTGAAGAAGCCCACAAGCAGCTTGAGAATGAAATCCTGCTGGTCCCCACGCTCTGGCTCGGCTCATCGCACCACCACAAGGATTTCCCGGGCACCATCAGCGTGCTGCCTGAGCTCTACAGCCAGATGATTCAGCAGATCGCCCGCTGCGTGCTCAACGCCGGCTTCACCAATATCGTCTTCCTTAACGGCCACGGCGGGAACCACGTGCCCATCGGTCAGGCCCTGTCTGAACTGGTCATCGTTGATGACGAAGCCGACGCGGCCAACATCGTGCTGGCCACCTGGTGGGTCCTGGCTGCCAAGCAGCTGCAGGCCGACAAAATCGGCATGGCCACGCGTGGCATCTCGCACGCCTGCGAATATGAAACCTCCACCACGCTGGCCATCCGCCCCGACCTGGTAGACATGAGCCAGATTCCCGAAGTGGCCGGCCATGAGAATCTGCCTCCCTTCCATGAGCCTCAGAACGATATCGGCGTGAGCGTCTTCCATCGCTTCCACCGCTTCTCGAGCACCGGCCACCTGGGTTATCCCAAACATGCCACGGCCGAGAAGGGCAAGAAGATTTTTGAAGTGGTGTCTCAGCGCCTGGTGGAAGTGCTGCGTGAGATGGCCCAGGCGACGCTGCCTCCCAAGCAGGGCCCGCGCTGAACACGCTGACGGATCGATACAAATTTTGGATTCTGGCCAGACCCGCGATGGAAAACCTCGCGGGTCTGTCTATGATTGGTTTTCAGCCGGGGCTACCTCCTAACTACGACTGGTCCAACCATGCCTCGCGCCCAAGATGCCATTACAGAGAAGGTTCCGCTTCGGGAAATTGTCTTTCTTTCGCTGATTTCCGCTCTGCCCCCGCTGTCCACCGACATGTACCTCAGCGCGATGCCCACCATTGCCAGCCAGTGGCGGGTGTCGGACAGTTACGTGAGTCTGTCGCTGATTCTCTGGTTCATCTCCTTCAGCGTGGCGCTGCTGGGGTTTGGCCCCCTCTCCGACAAGCATGGCCGCAAGCCGGTGCTGATGATCGGCCTGGGCATCTTTGCCATGGCATCGATCATCTGCTCGATTTCGCAGAACGTCCCGATGCTCATCGTCGGCCGACTGCTGCAGGGCGCTGGCGCTGCAGGCCCGTCTGCGATGGTGATGGCCATCGCCCGCGACCGCTATCAGGGCAACATACGCAAGCAGGTGCTGGCGATGATGGGCATCATCCTGGCGCTGGCGCCGATGGTGGCGCCGATCATCGGCGCCAAGATCATGTACTTCTCCTCCTGGCGGATGATCTTTCTCGCGCAGGGGATGTACGCCCTGCTGAGCCTGATGGTGGTACTGAATTTCGATGAGACGCTGCCTCAGCGGATGAACCAGGGTTTCTGGCAGATGATGGGGCGCTATCGCTTCCTGTTTGGCAACAGCAGCTACATGCTCGCCAACGCCATCATGGGCCTGCTGGCCGCGCCGTTGTTCGGCTTCATCGCGATGTCATCCAAGGTGTATATCACCATCTACGGGTTGTCGGAGCAGATGTTCAGTCTGCTCTTCGGGCTCAACGCGCTGATGCTCATGCTTGGCGCTGCGGCCTGCACGCGCCTGACAAAGAAGGTGTCGGACGTCACCATTCTCACCGGCTGCATGATTGGAACGGTCGTCGGGGCCACCGGCATTCTGCTGGTGGGCACCTATCACTACATGGCCTTTGCGTGCACGATGTGCCTGGTGACGTTCTGTGGCGGGATGAGCCGACCCTTGAGTAACCACCTGATTCTGAATCAGGTGGATAGCGACGTGGGCTCGGCTTCGTCGTTCTCGGTGTTCTACGTGTTCGTGGTCGGCGCGCTGAGCATGGCTTATGTGTCTGCCCCATGGAGCAACCCGATCCAGGCGTTCGGGATCATGGCCGTGTGCATTCCCGTGTTTGTGCTGATCCTCTGGCCGATGCTGCTCGGACGCGTGGCCCGTCGCTCCCGCGCGATGCAGCAGAGCCTGGCGGATAGCGCAGCCGACATGGAAGTTGGCGCCGGCGGCTGATCTCAGGCCCGGGATGCTTCTTCAAAAAGCTTCGTCAGCCGCTGTACGTGCGTGGCCATGGAAAGCGAATCGGACAGCCCTTCGCTCATGGAAGCACACTGCGCCCGGGCGGCGGGATCGGCCAGCTGCTGCATGGCATCAGCCAGTTCTTCAGCGTTACCCGGATCGTTAATCACCCGGCCGCGAATGATGCCTTCGCCGGGCAGGATCATGTCACTGGCGCCGTTGTACTTCGTGCTGATCGCCGGAACGCCGAGCATCAGCGATTCAATGACCACCTTGCTCGAGGGGTCGTAGTACGTGGGCAGCACGGTGACATCACTGGCGCAGTAGAGCCTGTCCATGTGCTTCGTGGCCCCGATGAAGCGGATGCAATCGCGTACATCGAGTTGGGCGGCCTGGTGCTGCTGACGGTAGCCCATCGAGCCGGCCATGAGGATGACGAAGTTCTGGAGCCCGCGCTTCTTGAGAATCGCCGCCGCGGAGATCAGCGTGTGCGCGCCCTTGAGCCTGGGATTGAGCGCGGCGTAGGCAAAGACCAGCGCATCATCGGGAACCGAGAAGCCCTTGCGCACTTCATCACGCCAGGCCTGCCTCTGCTGCGGTGTGACAACGGGCATCGCCGCTGCGTTGGGAATGATGCTGATGCGCGCCGGATCAATGCTGTAGCCTTCGACCAGCTGCTTCTGCACGTAGCCGCTGATGGCTGCGAATCGCTTGACCAGCGGATCGCGCAGCGTGCGGCGTTCGAGTGCCAGCAGCAACTGATGCTTGGGCGACAGCAGCAGCGTGAGTCGTTTGAAGAGCTTCGCCGCCGTGCTGGTACGGATGGCCACGTTGCGGGCGAAGGTTTCCTTGAGCGTGCCACTGCGAGGCTGAACCACACTGGCCGGGACGGTGGTGGTGACTGACAGGCTGGCATCGTAGCCGCCCTGCTGCAGCTGCTGACGGGCCCACTTCACGAAGCGCGAAAGCTTGAGGGCGCCGAAGCGGCCCTGCATGTTGAGGGTCAGGACGTTGTAGCCCGCGATGCTTTCAGGCGTGCCCACCGCGCCGGCGATGATAGTGACAGCGTGACCGGCTTTGCGCAGTTCATTGGCAATCTGCGCGGTTGAGCGCTCGGCCCCGCCACCATTGGGGTCGAATTTTTCGATGACAAGAGCAATCTTCATGACTCAGGCCTTACAGGGAATTAGTGGCCGGTGACGGCCGGGCTGCTTCGCAGCAGGTCTGCCAGCTGGTCAAAGACCATGTCAGGCTCGACCAGCTTCATGCAGCGATGATCAAGCGGGCAGCGCTTCTTCTGGCAGGGCCCGCAGAAGACATCGACACGCACCTTGCGCTCATACGCAAAGTCGATCTCGCTCCAGACCGGATCGGTCGGGCCGAAGATGGTGACAACGGGAACCCCCATCGCCGCCGCCATGTGGCGCGGGCCGGTGTCGTTGGTCACCATCGCCGAGGCGCGCTTGAGAATACTCTTGAGCAGGACCAGGTCCATGCCATGGCGAGGCAGGTCAATCACCGGGACCGACGCCGCCGAAAGCACATCGGCGATGATCTGCTTTTCCTTGGGCGCGCCGGTGACGGCCACCACCGCATCAAGCTCGCGCACGGCGCGGTCGGCCACCTTCGCAAAGCGGTCGGCGAACCAGATCTTGGCGTCGCCAAAGTTTGCGCCGGGGTTGAGCAGGATCAGCTTCTTACCACTGGCCGGGTCATAGCCTGAGGCCTTGAGCACCGCATCAGCCCGGGCGTCATCTTCCGCGCGGGTGAAGAGCTGCATGTCAGGCGAAGGATTGTGCGCACCGAGATAACGGGCGATGCCCAGATAGTAGTCACGCGTGGACACCGGGACGAAACGCCCGGGGACACGGCGAGGCAGCAGGCGGTCGGTCAGCAGGAAGCCGCGGCCGTCACGGTCGTAACCGATGCGACGGGGAATCCCCGCCACGCGGGCCAGCAGCGCCGTGCGGAAGCTGTTGGGCAGAATGATGGCCGTATCGAACTTGCCCCAGGACAGGCGGCGGGCCAGGTTGATGGCGCCTTTGCGTCGCAGGTCGGGCATGCCCTTGCGGCTGGGCCTGATGGACACGATGCGATCAATCCACGGACAGGCTTCCACCATCGGGCGGACGTTGTGGCGGACCAGCACCGCAATGTGAGCGTCAGGCAGCAGTTCCCGGATAGACCGAAGGGTCGGGGTGGCCATAACCACATCTCCGACCCAGGAAGGCATGATGATCAGCAGGCGACGGATAGATGTCGAAACGTCTTGGGTCATTGTCAAAATTATATCGCGTCAAGGGATTGATCGCAGGCTCATCGTGTGAACAAAAGGATGGCCAGCGTCGCCAGCTGAACGAGAATAGCTGTGGCGATCCACCGGAAGAAAACCACCGCATCTTCAGCACCCAGCAGCAGACCGGCCACCAGCAGGAAGCCGGCGACAATCTGCATCACCACGGCCACCATGCGCATGTAGGAAAAATCGGAATGCACATGACGCTGGCCCCGCAGTTCCTGGAGGATCTGCCTGAGCGTGACCTCCGCCGGTGGTACGCGCGGGCCCGCCGCGGCGTCATCGGCATCGACCATCGACTGAAGCTGATCCATCGCTTCCTGCGAGACTTCGGCTGAGGAATCTCTGGCAGGCGCGGGTGTGCTGGTGGATGCAGGGGCAGGTGATGCAGTCGCGGAGGCTGAGCTGGATCGAACGGGTGTGCTGGTGGGACGGGAAGGAGCAGCGACCGCCGCAGCCGCTACGGGAGCAGCGGCTGGGGCTGGAGAAGGAGCGGAGGTTGAGGTTACTGCCGGAGCTGCCGCCGCAGCTTCACTGGCCTTTGCTTCACGCGCTGCCCGGACGGCGGCCGGGTCCCATTTTTTTCGCAGAGGCTCCCCGGTAGTCGCAGCGACAGGGATGTCGGCTTCGGGCTTGCGCTGCTGGGCGATGATGCGCACCGCTTCAACCATATTGCGGGCGATGAAGTGCGGATACTCGCCTGTCATCTCAAACCGGCCTGACTTGACCTGGTCACCCCGCAGCGGCTGAAGCTCCTGCGCATCGGCCCGCAGCAGGATAGCCCGTGTGCCAGCGGCGACGCCGGCCTGCACGTCGCGCATCTGGTCGCCGATCATCCAGCTCTGAGACAGGTCGATCTGCAGATCCTTGGCAGCCTGCAGCAGCATGCCCGGAGCGGGCTTGCGCCAGTCGTGCTCGCGGGTGTATTCGGGGACGGTTCCCTGCGGGTGATACGGGCAGTAGTAGAAGCGATCAATGATCGCCCCACTGGCCATGCGCACCAGATCGGCGACGCGCTGGTTGGTTTTCTGGACGTCTTCTTCGCCATACTTCCCACGCGCCACGCCGCCCTGATTGGTCACGACGATGATCTTGTAATTGAGCCCGCGTAATGAGGCGATGGCCGACGCTGCGCCCTGGATCAGCTTTACACCTTCCGGGTCGCCAAGGTCGCCATCGTTATGGATGATCGTATTGTCTCGATCAAGAAAAACAGCAGCGTTCATAGTGGCTTGAGCATACCAGAAAAAAGTCTCATCAAGCAGGCGTGACAGGCCAGGAAAATGCCGGACTTTATAAAGCCAGACCGGCCCTGCATGGGGAGGATCCCGCAGAGCCGGTCTGGTACTGATGCGTTGTCAGAGGTGGATCAGCCGATGGCCACCGTGTCGGTTTCACCCGTACGGATACGGATGACCTGCTGCAGATCCAGGACGAAGATCTTCCCGTCACCGATGGAGCCCGTGTGGGCGGCGGTGGAGATGGCTTCGATGGTACGCTTGACGTAGTCTTCGTTGACGGCGATTTCGAGCTTCACCTTGCGAAGCAGCGTGCCATGTTCCTTGTGGCCTCGGTAGACTTCGGAGAGACCCTTCTGTCGGCCGCGACCCAGAACGTTGGTGACGGTGACCAGATGGACCTGTGCCTTCTCGAGAGCGTCGAGTGTGTCGTTAAGCCTGTCGGGCTGAATGACTGCGATGATGTATTTCATAGAAGTTGATTCCAGGTTTGTGTGAGGGGTAATGCTGAAGACGGATCATTATTCGAGGATGGTGTAGGCGTTTTCCGAGTGATCGGTCAGATCCAGGCCGATGCGTTCCGAACGTTCGCTCGAACGCAGGCCCATGGTCACGTCGATCAGCTTGAGGATCACAAAGGTTCCGATGCCCGAGTAGATGAGGGTGTAGACGACGGCCTTGAGCTGGATGACCAGCTGGGCGACGTTGCCTTCGAGCAGGCCACCGGCTTCCTCGATGCCGTAACCCTTGACCGCGAAGATACCGGTGGCGATAGCACCCCAGATACCGGCCATGCCGTGCACGCCAAAGACGTCCAGCGAGTCATCGTAGCCGAGCTTGTGCTTGACCACCGCGACGAAGAAGTAAGCGACGATGGTAGCGCCCAGGCCGATGAGCAGAGCGCCGATGGGATCAACGAAGCCAGCGCCGGGGGTGATGCCAACCAGGCCGGCCACCGCACCGGTGATGATGCCCAGCACCGTGGGCTTACCGTTGCGGATCCATTCAATCACAGCCCAGGCCAGAGCGGCAGCAGCCGTGGCGATGTGGGTGACGACCAGAGCGCGGACGGCCTGATCCGAAGCAGCGCCAGCCGAGCCGCCGTTGAAGCCGAACCAGCCGAACCACAGCAGCGCCGCACCGAGCACGGCGATGGGCAGGTTGTGAGGCGGGCTGATCTTGCCTTCCGCAAAACCCAGGCGCTTGCCAAGCACCAGGCAGGCCACCAGAGCAGCGATACCGGCGTTGATGTGGATGACCGTACCACCGGCGAAGTCCAGAGCGCCATCGCCACCCAGAGCGAAGATGCCTTCAGCGCCACCCCAGACCCAGTGGGCCACGGGGCAGTAGATCACCAGCAGCCAGATGGTGGTGAAGAGAGTGAAGGCGCTGAACTTCATGCGTTCAGCAAAGGCGCCGATGATCAGCGCGGGGGTGATGATGGCGAACATGCACTGGAAGATCATGAACAGCTGCTGGCTGATCGTCAGGCCGGACCACACTTCCGTGAACGACAGACCCTTGAGCATGAAGTAGGTCAGAGGGCTGCCGATGAAGCCGCCGAGCGTGTTTTCACCGAACGCCAGGCTGAAGCCCACAACCATCCACAGCACCGTGACCAGGCCCATGCACATGAAGCACTGCATGAGGATCGAGAGCACGTTCTTACGACGGACCAGGCCGCCATAGAAGAACGCCAGGCCGGGGGTCATGAGACACACCAGCGCGGCGCTGACGAGCATCCACGCCGTGTCGGCCGCGTTGGGGGCTTCTACTTCAGCCGCCACTTCAGCGATAACTTCCTGAACTCCTGAGGCTTCCTGACCCAGAGCAATGGTAGGCATCATGCCGATGACCATTGCTACCAGCAGGACCAGGCCTGCCGAACGCTTCAACCAAGCAACCATGCGTCTGCTCCTTTACCGATGTGGTTCCTGCCACATCACGAATGAAAATCCCGGCTCAGTGTCCCGCGACAATCGGGGGGGTTCTGGCACGGAGGCACCCTTCTCCTTTCAACAACCGTGCCAGAAATTGAGGCAGTGATTTCCCTGCGCGCAAGTGGCTGTCACGACATAGGTAAAATCCTGACTAATACTGTTTCGCTGCCCAGAGTTCTGGCAGTGCCCATTTTTGTGCCTGAAAAATGATCAGTGCTTAGGCAGCAGGCGAAATAAAAAAGCTGCCTCATGTCTCACATGAAGCAGCTTTGAACGGAAATAGATTAAAGACCTTTTAGAGGTCCGTGTTTTTCAGCGTTTAACCTCCAGCAGCTTCACCTCGACCATCCCTGGCGGAATCGTGCCATCCTCCAGCGGGTCGGCCGGGTTGTACTGGGAGGAAACCAGAGAAACCCTCGAACGGATGTCAGGCAGGTTGGTCTCATACAACGCCTGCGCCAGGGTTTCCAGGCGGGTCTGCCCCAGCGCAATGGCTGCGGCGCGGGTGCGACGGTTGGCCTGCCTCTGAGCCCCGGGACGCAGCAGCTCATAGAGCCCTTCCTGGGCGGCGTTGAGCCTGAGCAGTTCCTGATCGACCGCCCGGAGCTTCGTGAGCGTTTCCTGTGCCTGTTTTTCAGCCATCGATGCCAGCTGAGCTTTGGCCTGGCCGGCGAGTTCTGCGCGCTTATGCGTCAGTTCAATGGCCTGGCGGGACAGCGTCTGGATCAGCTGTCTGGCTTCCTCAGGCGAGGGGTTGGCTCGCAGCGAAGCTGCATCCAGATCGCCCTGCCCAAGCTGGTGACGCAGCGTGACGGTCAAACTGCGGTTGGAGCGCATCTGATCTACAAGCTGCTGGAACCGGGCGGCGTCCTCACCTTCCAGCGACGCCTGGCCGGGCAGATAGCTCAGGAGCACGGGTTCGTATTCCCGCGGGCTCTTGCTGCCCAGACCGCCAAGACCGACCAGTGACCCCGCCCCGCCGACGATCTTCATCGGCGCTGCGGTCACGGCGCTGACAATCACCTGCTGGGCAGCGGTGAGGACCGCGCCCATGATCTGGTCACCCGTCACCTGCCCGTCGCGAAGCGTCAGAGGCAGTGAGACCGTCAGCGAGCCATCAGGCGATTCCAGCATGCCGATGACCGCATCAAGCGGCGCGGGCAGAGCCAGGTGACGCGAGATGAGCCCGCCGGGCGGCTCGCTCATGCTCAGGTCGGTGAAGACCACGCGGGTCTGGGTGCTCAGTTCACTCTGCGACTTGATGCGGATGTCGGAAGTCACATCCAGCACGCCGCTGTCGACGGTGACCCCCGCCATCGAAGCCAGGCCGCGCGTCGGCCAGAGGTCCAGGCCGTTCATGGAGAACTTGATCCAGCCATCGGGCTTCTCGCCAAGCCTGACGCGGCCAGATGCGGTGATCTGCGAGAACAGTTCACGCTCCAGCATCTGGGGGGCCTGCGTTGTACCACGCTGGCCTGAGAGCAGGATGGCCGTGTCGCCCAGAGCGCCCACCAGCCCCATGCCCTTCTGCCTGCGGGGAACCTGGACCTTGCCCGCCTGGACAAGCAGGTTGAAGCGCATCGGCCGCGTGCTGGCCCAGGGCCAGCTGGAGAGATTGCGGGCTTCAAGTTCCAGCCCCGTCAGAGGCAGAACGGTGAGCGGGTTGGTCGTGCGATCTTCAAACCGCCCTTCCAGACCACTGACCACCAGACGGTCGATGGTGATGATCTGCTCGGGGCGAGGCGAAGGCTCAGCCAGCAGCGCCTGACGGGTCGCCGCCGGTGGCGTCGTTGCAGCTGCAGGCTTGGCCGAGGTTCGAGCAGGCGGCGGAGCCTGCTGCTGGTCCAGCGGGAGCATGGTCAGGCCCATGACCTGCATGCCCTTGTTGTCACGCCAGAGGTTGAGGGTGATCTGATTCACCTCTGCAGCGCCGACGCGGATGGCCTTCCACAGATTGCTGACCTGAATGTTTTCCAGCCTTACTTCCTTCACGCCGGCCAGCATCGGGCCTTCGGGCGTCTGCAGCAGCTGGGTGTCGCCCAGCGTGATGGTGAACACGCCGCCCTTGGAGAAATCAACTTCCCACGGGCGGACGCGATCCAGCTTGGCGGTGACAAACAGGCGGGTCTTGAACTGGCCCTGCGTCAGATCCTCGCCGGAGAACTGGCCAGCCAGTTCGGGCAGCTGCGACATCAGGCCCTTTCCACTGATGCCTGTGACATCAACGTCCACGCCGATACGGGCCTGGTCATCAAAGGGACGGGCAAAGAGCGAGACGTTGACCTGCTGAGCCAGCGGGTCAGGCTGCACAGCCAGCTTCAGCCTCATGGGCGGCGTCTGCGAAGGGTTGGGGCCAAGCAGCTCGAAGGGCGCTTCATTGCGCACCGTCAGATTGCGCAGTGTCAGCGGAGCATCGGGCGTGCGCAGCTCATCGTGAATGGCGATGGATGAAGCGCTGAAGCGAAGCTCATCGAGCTTGATGAGCGGCGCGGCTTTGCGTCGGCTGGCCAGGACCTGTGCGAGGTCTTCGACCGGCGCACCGGCCGGCGCTGTGGTGGGCGCGGGCTGCGTGGCGGGAGCAGCGGGCTCGACGGGTTTGAGCACGATGCCCGCCGCGTGCGGATTCCCTTCTTTAGTGATGCCCGCAGCGGTTTCAAGGCCTTCCAGGCTCAGCTGCCTGAGATGAACCAGATTGGCCTGCAGATCGAAGCGTGCGAGATCCACCACGGCCTGATCGAACTTGAGCCAAGGTTTGTCGGCGGCTTTGTCGCGCAGGTCCAGATTTTCCACTTCCACGCGAGCCTGCTGACCGCCTTCGCGGTTGGTCCCTGCGGCGAGGTTGATGGTGGCTTTGAACTCGCCACCCTGCCAGGGCATTTCCATGCCCGGAGGCAGATAGCCGGCCAGACCCATCGGAGTCAGGTCGGAAGCCTGAATCTGCAGCTGCAGTTTCGGTGTGGCGTCGGCGATGCTCAGCTGGCCGGTGACGCGGCTGTGGCCTGCGATGTTGTCGATACGGGTATCGATTTCAAAGTTGCCATCGGCTTTTCCATCACCAATGGACAGGCCGGTCAGCCGGGTCTGATTGTGAAGCGTGGTGCTGACTTCGGGCGTCACGCTTCGGTCACGCCAGCCGATGCGAGCATCCTTGACGATCACCTGGCCTGCGCCGGCTTTGATCTGATCGAGCAGTTCCAGCGGACCGGCCAGAGCATCGGCAGGCGTCGTCGCGGAAGTGGAAGCCGCAGTCGACTCCGCTGCAGGCTGACTGCTCACTCGCAGGCCCAGCACATCGAGGCTGCCATCGGACTGTCGGGTGATATCGAGCACAGGCGTATCGGCCACGACCGATTTCACCTGCAGACGGTTGTTATGGAATGACAGCTGTGTGAGTTCAAACTGATTCAGCGAAACCAGCGTCTGATCGTTCTGCGCCAGTTTGAGGCGATGCAGCGCGGCGCTGGCGGCCCAGTGATCACTGGACGGGCGCGTGACTTCCAGCTGGCCCGCCAGTTCGAGCGTGGCGTTTTCAAGCACCGGCTCGACGCCCATCGGCTTGAGGTATGGCGCGAGGAACACCGTCCGCAGGCTGCTGGCATCCGCATTGAAACGCACGGCCAGTCCAGCGCCGCTGGCACGGATGTCCCCTGCCAGCCCCACCTTGCCCAGCACGCCGGGCGCAGTGAGCCAGAGGTGATACTCCGCCCCGCTTTCCGGAAGCGAGCGAAGCTGGGGATCAATCACCAGATTTTCGAGCTTCAATCCCGCATCGCGCACCTGCGACGCCGCAGCGGGGCTGACCATCTGATCTTCCCACGCCAGATCAAGCCCTGTCCATGAGAAACGGCCCAGGGTGATGTGAGGCAGCGATTCAAGCAGATCAAAACTCGCCAGCGGATCAGGCAGATTCCAGCCGGCAGGCTGAGCCTTCGTTGTCCTGGCGGGACGGGTCGTGGCCGCTGCGCTTTCGCCGGGCAGACGCGTCCGCAGGCCGAGCGTGCGCAGTGTGCCATCAGACTGCCTGACCGCAGCCAGCTGCGTGCCTTCGATGCGGATGTCATCCACACTCACCCGCCTGGTGGCCGGCTGCAGATGCAGCTTGTCGACATCGATGGCGTTGATCTTCAGCAGAGGCTGCTGACGATCGGTCAGTTGAATGTCACGAATGGCCACGCCTGCGGTCAGTTCGTTGTTGGGGCCGGGCGTCCACTGTGCCTGCAGCTGAAGATTGAGTGACGCATCTTCAATGAGCGATTCAAGCCCCATGGCCTGGAGATAAGGCGCAATGGCATCGGGCTTGATCTGCGTGACCTGCAGCTGTGTATCGAGCTTCAGCGGAGTTTGGAAAGGCTGCAGCGATCCGCTGATGCGGATGTTCTGCGCCATCCCCGGCGCACGGGCCTGGCCTGTGAGTTCTACACGCGTATCGGCGCCCAGCGGCCTGTTGCTGATGTTGTGAATCGCCAGCTTGTCGACCAGCAGCGAAAGCTCGGTCGAAGGCGTGATGAAGTCATCGTTGAAGCGCACGGCCAGATCGGTCAGATCGAGTTCGCCAAGGCGCCAGCGGAAGTTCGACGCCGCGCTGGGGGAAGTCGTCGCGGCCGGGCTGGTCGCAGCGGTCTGCGTGGCGACAGGCTGCGTCGTAGCAGGAGCTGTGGCTGCAACTGCCGGCTGAGTGTCGGCCGGTGCGTTGGGCTTGAGTTCCACGCCGCCGATGAGCAGTGAACCTTCGGCGCTGCGCGAAGCCTGCAGGCGGACACCCTTGATGCTCATGATGGCGCAGTTGGCCAGATCGCCGCTGAGCGCGGAAATGTCGATCTTCATCTCATCGAGCGCGGCCACTTCCTGACCATCTGCAGTCAGGGCGATGTCCTTGAGTTCAACCAGGCCTTGAACCGACGGTGACGCAGGCTGTTTGCTGGCGGTCTGCGCCCCGGCCGGCGGCTGGATGACACGGATGTTGGCCTGCCCGGTCATGTGCATGTCCAGTTGTTTAGCCTGCGGGGTCAGGCCCAGCAGCTGCAGATAGCCGGTGACGGTGTGCGGGCGCAGGCCACGCATCTGTACGCTGATGTCGGCCTGCAGCTCTTCGGGGCTGGTCCGCCCCTGCCCTTCGATGAGCAGATAATCGAGGATGGGATCGGCTCGCAGCTCCACCAGGAATCGGGAAGGCCGCTGGGGTGAATCCAGGTCCGACACGCTCAGGTTCAGACGGATATCCGAGGCCACTTCCGGGATGGTGGCCGCGTCGGTGAAGACGACCTTGAGGTTCGACAGTCGCAGCGCATCGACACGCAGCGGCGGCGAGAGTTCAAGCTTGCTGGGCGTGCTGGACTGCTTGTTCTTAGGCAGTTCGCTGAGGATGCGATCGACCAGCGGCAGCCTGCCATCAGCAGTGCGCTGAAGCTGAAGCTCAACGCCTTCGGTTTCGGCGCGGTAGACATGCAGCTTGCCCCAGAGCAGCGAGACCGTGGCAATGTTGGCACGCACGTAATCGATGGTGGCCAGCGGTTCGCCGCCTTCTTTAGGCGAGATGGTCAGATGCCACAGCCCGGCGTCGGTGCCCAGCACGTTGAGCTGCATGCGCTCAAAGCTGGCCGACAGGCCATAGAACCCGGCCACGCGATGGATGACCGCCGGGACAATGAAAATCAGCGACAGACGGAACACCAGCGCCAGCAGCAGCCCCACGATGATGATGCGCGCCGAGATGCGGCGCAGGCGATCCCATCGACTGGAGCGATTGGCTGGGGCAGCGGTGTCTGCGGTTGCTTTGTCGGTAGACGGCTTATTCTTCGATTGACGACGGGTGAAAAACTTCATGGTGTTGCTCCGGCCCCGGCGGTGGCAGCTGCAGCCTGGTCAAGTGCTTCCTGTCGAGCCTGGGCCGAACCCAGCGGGTCGTAGCCGGCCGGCGCCAGGTTTCGTGCCACCAGCCACTGATAGGCCCGGACGCGCGAGGAAGGCGCATCGTCTTCAAGGGCGATGAGGTTCTCAGCCTGCAGGCGTGTTTCAAATTCAAGACGAGTCCGCATGGACTCCAGCAGTTCGCGCATCAACGAAGGCCGACGCGCCGGCTCACCCAGATGCGACAGCAGCACGCCCGCCAGTGTATCGGTCACACGCGAAGAGGTCTGCTGAGTCACCACCTCAAAGCTGGTGCGATCCATCAGCCAGCCCAGCGAGGAAAGATCCTTCGAGGGCTCCTTCGTCGCCTGCTCGACGATACGCGATGCAAGCAGTTCCAGCAGGACATCATCCGCTACCAATGCCAGATCGCCGGTAAGCGTCGCGCCCGTGGTTCCAGCCAGCGCCACCAGCGCCGAGCGACGCTGCTTCTTCAAAGGCAGCAGTTCGAGGGTCGCCAGAATGTCAGCCCGACGCGACAGGAAGCTGGTGGGAAATGCAGCAGGCTGACTCATCAGCAGCGCATGGCTGGTCTTGAGTGCTTCATTGATGTGAGCCAGATCGTCACTGCTGGCCTGGGTACGGGATGCTTCGAGCCTGATGACCACCCACTGGTTCACGCCTGCTTCGGTGGCGGGCATCGGCCAGCAGATCAGCATGGGCTGTGCGGATGAGCGAAGTACTGCGAGATCTACCACGATGGTTTCGGCGCGCGATTCCATATTCGCCCCGCCGTTGGCCTGGGACGCATCGGAATCACCATTGCTGCTGGCATCTGTCTGGTTAGATGATGCGGGCGTGGTGGAGGTTGATGACGATCGGGCGCGACGTCGGCGCACTTCCACCTGGCCGGTGGTGGTCACGGCCAGCCGCAGGTCTGCATCGCTGGAAGCTGCGGCGTTCTGCGCCGGTTGCGTGGTTGCTTCAGGGGTAACAGGCGCCAGCGAGACAGTCAGGCGCTGGGCCGATTCGGAGACGGCCAGCGGAACCACCTCAATGCGGGCCGTGGTCTGCGACGACAGCAGCAGCAGTTCATTCAGCGCCAGATGACTGGCCTGCGCCTGCTGCCAGAGGGCCTGGCTCTGCTCGCCAGTGATGAGGCGCAGCGAATTGGTCAGCTGCGGCGAAGAGAGCACCGCATTAGAGCTGCCAGTCGCGGTGATGAGTCTGGCTTTGCCTGACAGCGGCTCGCCGGCCGAGGCGAGATCATCACTCACCACCGTCAGGGACAGATTCACTGGCGTGAGCACGCTGGCCTGGCTGAGTGCCAATGCTGATTCACTGCGCGGGGCCTGAGTGAGAGGCGTGCCCGCGTCATACGTCACCGCCAGTTGCACCGGCGGCGGATTAAGCGTGGGCTCGGTGACGGATGAACGCCTGCAGCCTGTAATCGTCAGGCAGATCAGTACTGCAACAGCTGTCAGTAAGGTTCTACCTGTATCCATGGCGAATCTGCCTTTAAACACATACCACTCCGTGAAAACTCGCGTAACAATCTATTATCGTATGGCGAGTTGAAGTCTGGCTACAAGCGTGTGGAAATTATTGTTCTGTCCTACCTTTACGTCTGTAAGGACTGGGAAATAAAACCGGATTCAGCTGGTTGTGTATACGCTTTGGCGGTCAGATACGTTATGATATAGGGTCGGCCTTGAAGGGCTGAATTGTCATTTATCCAGGAGATAAGATTATGCCCAGGTTTTCTCACGTAGCAGCAGCCGTCCTGTGTCTGGCCCTTGGTAGCTCGGCCGTGTTTGCCCAGACGACTTACTCGGAAGCCATGAAGCAGGGTACCAGCCTTCGTGCCTCCAATGCGGAAGGCGCAATCAAGGCAGCGGAAGAAGCGGTCAAGCTCGCCGCCAACGTTGACCAGAAGGCTCAGGCTTATCAGCTCATTGCCCTGATCCATCAGACCCACCGTCAGAATGATCAGGCTGTTGCGGCGCTGGAACAGGCCCTTGCCCTTGAGAATCTTCCTGCAGGCAGGCGCTCGAGCGTGCTCAACGGTCTTGGAGCGGCCTACCTGGTGGCTGGCAACGTGGACAAGGGGCGTGAAACCCTCAACACTCTGATTGCTGATGAAAACGCCACGGCTGTCTTCCGCACTCGCGCTCAGATCGCCCTGGCCAACTCCTACGTCACCATCCGCGATCAGCGCGACCCGGCCAAGGCCCGTGAGCTGCTGCTGGCTGTTGAAAAGCTCCCCTACGCCCCGGTTAACGACAAGGCCGATGCCCGCCACGCTCTGGCGGCGCTGGAAGCATCTGAAAAGAACTTCGACGAAGCCCTGGCGATTCTGACCGACCTGCAGAAGCAGGAAAACCTTCCTCCGGTGAACCGCGCCCGCTACCGCATCACCCTGGGCAACACCTACCGTCAGGCGGGTCAGCTCGATAAGGCTCTGGAAGCATTTCAGGCCATCCTCGACGACGAAGCGGCGACCCCCAGCTACAAGCAGAGCGGCTACACCGGCCTGGCCACGGTGTACATGCAGCAGAAAGACTACGCCAACGCTAAGAAGGCTTATGAAGCGCTGATCAATCATCCCGGAACGCCGGCCAGCACCATCAAGAATGCCAAAGCCGCTCTGGAACGCATCGAAAAGCTCCAGGCTGCCCAGTAAGACATTCAAGCGATGCGGTTCGCTCACCGCGAATGCCTTCGCAGAATGGAATCAAAAAGAAAAGCGTCCCTTCGCGGGACGCTTTTTTCATGCGCATGGATGGGCGGGAATCGGAACAGGCATCACGCCACGATGGTCAAGGCGTATCGGCCTGCGCGGTCTACCTCGCCGGGCAGAGTCTGTTTGCTGAGTTTGAAGGTGGAACTGCCTTCCTTGCGGGAATACTTGTCGACTGATGTGGACACGATGCCATACTCCTCGAGTGATGCATCGTCATCGACAATCTTCAGGCTGACGCTGCCCATCTGTCTGGCCAGGATGGTCGAGTTCGCAAGGCTCGGAAGCGCGGCCTGTCCCTTGAGGCCCTTGATGGTCAGGCTGCGGATCAGTCCGGTATCGCTGAAGGCCGTGTCTTCCAGATCAGCGGGAACATCGCCATCCACACCGACCTGAATGGAGCTGTCTGTCAGTGCGCCGAAGGAGAGTTTATCGATGTTGCCCTGCGTGACGAGGGTCAATCCGATGGCTTCTTTGGCCACGCTCAGGGATTTGAGCTGGAATGTCTTGAGATCACCCGGGGCCGGAACATCCGTCAGATTCAGACCCACATCAGAGATCATGTTCTTGACGGTGATGGTGCCCACGCTGGCGGCGGTCAGTGTGCTTTGCGACAGAATCGACATGCTCAACGAACGAATCGATCCTTCTGCTTTGATCGAGGACATAGTCAGCCAGCTGGAGGCAATGAACGAGCCGATACTGCCTTCGACAGTCAGATCCAGATTGCTGATCTCTGCTGCTTTGAAGGTGGAAATATTGCCTGGAGCCTCAATGAGCACCCCATCCAGCACACCGGCGGTGAGCTGTTTGATGGACACGCCCGCTTTGGCGCCGGACGCAGCGATCAGCCCGGTGTAGCTGGCTCCGACATTGATGGTTCCAAAGGATTGGGCGAAGAAGCTGCCCTGCGAATCGCTCTTCTTATTCAGGGAGACGGACTGGACGTGTCCCTGAGCCTGGAGAGAGTAATTGTTGGTCTGCAGGGCTGAGAGCGTTTTGATATCGCCTGCAATTGTCCAGATGCTGCCCAGCAGGCCGCCGCTGATTTTCGCAGTCAGGGTGAGGTCAGAGCTGGTGACGGTCAGATCGGCCATCATGTCGCCCTTGACGATCAGGGACCCCATCGCATCGACCTGGATGTAATCGGCGGTCTGGTCTTCATCCAGCCACGACTGGACCGTCAGCGATTTGATGGTGGTCTGGGCGATGATCTGGCTTTCCGTCACATGGCCAAGCTTGACGACAGTGACATCGCCATTGCCCGCAGGGATCGGTTCGCCGTTGCCAAGGCCGATGACGGTGCTGTCCATCTGTCCGAGCGTGAGCGTGCGGATGCCCGACTGGACATTCAGAAGACCATTGAGAATAACCGTGCTGGCCGTGATGCTGCCAATACTGCCCCCGACGACCACTGACTTGATGGTGGCTGGTGCTGCTTTGGCGACCGAGGTGATGGTGAGCTTGCTGGCGATGGTGGAACCCGTGACGGTCACGGAGCTGACGCCTGCATCGCCGGCCAGCGTGATGGTACCCGGGCCGGTGTAGGTCAGCTTCATCAGCCGACCCTGCTCGTCGGGGATGGTGAGGGTTTTAACCTTGCGGCCGTCGACATCGCCAAGCATCCAGACCAGTTCATGCGTCGATTCGCTCACGGCCATGTTGTTCTGGCTGTTGGAATCGTTGATCGTCGCCCCGGGAATAAGCATGGCCAGGATGTGATACTCGCCACGCAGCAGTTCGGGCGGAATGGTCAGCGTGTAGGTCAGCTTTTTGCTCTGCCCGGCTTTGATATTCACCGAGACATTGCTCTTGAGCAGCACCAGGGTGTCGTCTGAATCAAGCTGGTCATCGCTCGAGAGATAGAATGCAAGCTGAACCTTGCCACTGGCCAGCAGATCGCCTTCGTTGTACAGCTCGACGGTGACCTTGCCCTTGTCGCCCGAGACGACCAGGTCCTGCCAGGTGCTGGAAAGCAGATTCAGGGACAGGTCGGGCCTGAGCACGGGCTCGGGCGCCGGGGCCGGATCGATATTCTCATCATCAGGCAGATTGGTCTCAGGCGGGGAGCCTGAACCGCTGCCTGTGGGCTTGATGTTGAGCATCCCCACCAGATTCAGGCGGGCATTGTTGGCCACCTTGAAGCGCAGGGCGTTGATCGACTCGGCCCCCTGGAGGATGGCGTTCTTCACATCGGCGACGGTGGCCTGGGGGTACTGGCTCAGATACAGCGCTGCAGCGCCGGCGACATGCGGCGCGGCCATGCTCGTTCCGCTCATGTACCCGTATTTGCCGCCGGGCAGCGTGCTGCGGATGCTCGAACCCGGCGCGGCGATGTCCACCGAGACCACCCCGAAGTTGCTGAAATCGGACAGCGCATCGGTTCGCGTGGTGGAGGCCACAGAGATGATGTTGTCCAGGTTGTAGCTGGCCGGGTAGCTGGTCTTGTTATCAATGTTCATCGCATCATTACCGGCCGAGGCGATGAAGATGATGCCTGCTTCGCCACTGGCGGCGATGGCGTTGTACAGCGCGCGGCTGAAACCCCCGCCGCCCCAGCTGTTGTTGGTGACCAGCACATTGATGCCGAATTCGGTGTTCATCATGGTCGCATAGTTGATGGCGCGAATGGCGTTGGCCGTTGAGCCATTACCACTGGCGTTCATGAACTTCAGCGCCATGATCAGCGCATCGGGTGAGACCCCTGCCACGCCCATGCCGTTGTTGTGCGTGGCGGCGATGGTTCCAGCCACGTGCGTTCCATGGCCATGATCGTCCATGGGGTTGCTGTCGTTGTTGGCAAAGTCGTAGCCGAACACGTCGTCGATAAAGCCATTGCCATCGTCGTCGATGCCATTGCCCGGAATTTCGTCGGGGTTGACCCACATGCTGGCAATCAGATCGGGGTGGGTGTAATCCACGCCGGTATCAATAACCGCCACGATGATCTCAGGGCCCAGGGAAGGCTTGAGCATCTCCCAGGCTTCGGGGGCATCAATGTCGGCGTCCACCCTGCCGCCTGACTGGCCGGTGTTATGGAGCCCCCAGAGCGTGTTGAAGAATGGATCGTCGGGCAGCGCACTGACTTCAAATTCGTAATTGCTGGCCAGGAAGGAGACGTGGCCGTTGCCCGCCAGGTAATCCACCAGCGACATGCCTTCGGCGATGCCTGAGTCGTTGACCAGGACCAGCCCCTGCGAGCCCAGCCCACGGATCACCTGAACGCCGATGTCGGCCAGTCCCAGCAGCTGGCTGACGCCCGCCACCGAGCCGGCCGCCAAGGCCGCGTCGTCGGTCAGCTGGATCAGCCATTCGTGGCGGGTGGAGTCATCCTTGATCAGTGCAGATTGACCATTGGCCGCCTGGGCGTGGTAGCCCCCTGCTCCATTGGAATGGGGAACGAGGTCTTCAAACCAGATGGGGTTCACCGACAGGGCCGCAGCCGCTTCGGAAAGGACAAACGTGGAAGCTGAATCGCTGTCCACTGCGGCGCTCAGCAGCACGCGGGATTCAAGCGCCTCAAGGCCTCTGAACACAGCAGGCTCAGTACTCGAAAAAAATGTATGGAGCCACTGCCTCAAAGGATGCATCGCCCGATCTCCCCTGTCCCTCGCACCATCGGCACTAATTTACAGAATAGCATTGATCTCATAATACGCTATTCCTTTTAGCGCTACATCTTCGCAAAAAATTCAGGCTGCCCCGACACCCCTCCCCCCTCGGTGAATAAGTCCTGATCAGTTGGCATGGTTGGCGATTGCGATTAACATCAGGCGTTTGGTCGCAACCAAGGTCTGTGGCCCCGGGTCATGGCCTGCAGGCTCCCTGACAGGGGGCTCCAGATCTGGGTAATCCACACTATCCTACCCCCTTGAACACACCGCACTGGCGCGGTACGGTAAGACATGCCCTCCAAACACCCCTCCAACGACGAACTTCCCTATTCATCTGATCGCGCAAGCATGCTTGCCGAGGTTGGCAGCCGCTCTCACGAGTCGGAATTCTTCAATCCCATTCCCCCGGGTTATGTCCGTGGCAAGCACAAGTATGTGGCTGTCATTGGCACGGTCATGAGCGGTCTGGGCAAGGGGATCTTCTCCAGCTCTCTGGCCAAGCTGCTCAAGGACAAAGGCCTGCGAGTCGCGCCGGTGAAAATGGAGGGTTACCTCAATATCGACTCCGGTACGCTCAACCCCTATCGCCATGGCGAAGTGTTCGTGCTCGATGACGGCATGGAAACCGACATGGACCTGGGGACCTACGAGCGCATGCTCGACCAGAACCTGACCCGCGACAACTACACCACCAGCGGGCAGATCTTCCGTCGCGTGCTCGACAAGGAACGTCATGGCGAATACCTCGGCCGCGACGTGCAGATGATTCCCCACGTCACCGGCGAAGTGAAGTATCTGCTGCGTGAACTGGCTGTCCGCCAGAAGGCCGACGTGGTGTTCATCGAAGTCGGTGGCACCGCCGGCGACTACGAAAACGCCTTCTATATTGAAGCCCTGCGCGAGCTGGCTTTCGAAGAAGGTGAAAACAGCGTCTGCTTCGTGGCGCTGACCTACGTGATTGAACCCCCGGCTCTGGGCGAGCAGAAGTCCAAAGCCGCTCAGCTGGGTCTCAAGAAGGTCATGGAAGCGGGCATTCAGCCTCACATCGTGGCCTGTCGCGGTGTGCGTCAGGTGACCGATTCGGTCCTCGAGAAGATTGCGATGTTCAGCAACGTGCCGCTGCGCCGTGTGTTCTCCATGCATGACCGCGCTTCAATCTACACCATCCCCGAAGCCATGCGCCAGAGCGGCCTGGATCGCGAAGTGCTCTCGCTGCTGGATATTCACGATCGTGTGCAGCAGGGCAACGAAGACGAAGCCCGCGAAACCTGGCGGGTGTTCGTCAACAAGCTCACCAGCAAGCGCAAGTACAACGTCAAGCTGGGCATCACGGGCAAGTATGCAGCTTTGCGCGACGCCTATGCCTCGATTGACAAGTGCATCGAACACTGCGGCGCTCATCTGTCGGTGGATGTCGACATTCAGCGTATCGACACCACGCAGGGCACGCCCGAAGAAATCACCGCGCAGCTGCACGATCTGCACGCGGTCATCGTTCCCGGCGGCTTTGGTGTTCGTGGGACGGAAGGCAAGATCGCCTGCGTGAACTTCTGTCGTACTCAGAAAGTGCCCTATCTGGGCATCTGCCTGGGCTTCCAGATGGCGGTCATCGAATTCGCCCGTAACGTCTGCGGCCTGACTCAGGCTACCAGCACCGAAATCGACCCCAACACCTCCGAGCCTGTCATCGACATCCTGCCCGAGCAGAAGAAGATTGAAGGCCTGGGTGGCAACATGCGTCTGGGTGGCAAGGATGTTCAGCTCACCCCCAACACCCTGGCGTCGTGGCTGTTTGATGAACAGCGCATGATCCGTCAGCGCTTCCGTCATCGTTATGAAGTGGACCCCCGCTTCATCGATCGCATCACCGAACATGGCATGATCTTCTCCGGTCGTCATCCGCAGCAGCCGATCATGCAGATCCTGGAACTGCCTCAGTCGATGCATCCCTACTTTGTGGGTGGCCAGTTCCATCCGGAACTCACCGGCCGACCGCTGCGCCCGCATCCGATGTTCATGGGCCTGCTGGCGGCGGCGATTCGCAAGGCGTATCCCGATGTGCCCGCGGAAGCCATCAGCACCCGCTGGCTGCGTGAACCGGCGAGCGTTTCGCCTCGCTGAGATGTGTGCTTTCAGGCAGGTTGGTTAAACCGACATTGTCTGTTTGCATGAACAACTGTGGATTCTGAGGATTGACCCTCGGGGCTTATACCCCTAATCTTGGCGTGTGCTTATTCTGAATGATGAGAATGTTTGAGGAGTGATCATGAAGTATTCGGTCCGATGTCTGCTGGCTGCTCTGACGATTACGGGGATCTCGAGTGCGGCGATGGCTGATGAACTGCGTCTCAAAGATGGCAGCACGCTCAACGGACAGGTCAGCACCTGGTCGTCGCAGAGCGTTACGCTCGATACCTCCTTCGCGGGCCAGCTGACGATCGACCGTGCCCTGATCACCTCCATCACCGCCGACGAAACGGTGCTGGTGGAAGTGAACTCCGGCGACAAGATCGTCGGTCGGCTCCAGCATGACGCCGATAAGGGCCAGCTCCTGCTGGGGACCAGCTTCGGCGATCTGAAGGTGGACCTCTCTCAGGTTCGCTCGATCACTCTGGCGGGCGAAGGCGCTCAGACCACCGTGGCGGTGGCCCCG
>Ga0182792_1000230_pt1 | contig 54625 bp, 55 predicted proteins | sample Passage237B_FD_130497 | JGI IMG/M metagenome (GOLD analysis project Ga0182792, IMG submission 130497) | Cellulose adapted compost microbial communities from Newby Island Compost Facility, Milpitas, CA, USA - Passage2 37B (version 2) (version 2) ...
CATCAAGGCCTTCTGGGAAGTGGTCAACTGGAACAAGGTGACCGAACTGTTCGAAAAGGCGAAGTAATTCTTCGCTGAATTGAATCGAACGCGCAGACTACGCAGGCCCCGGTTCAGTGAACCGGGGCTTTGTTTTTTCAGGGGATTGAGGGGAGATTCGACTTCAAATCGGACCCCACTGCAGCGCCTTCGCGCCGGTGATTTCGAATGTATCTCACCACCCGCAGTTGATGATTTCGATCATGCATGGGAATGATCTTCGACCGCACACCCCAGAGGCCTCCCGGGGCCGTGTGGTGACCTGATTTACGCATCTCCAGAGAAGTCCGCATCTTGATTCTCCCCAGCAGATAGCGAGGCAGAGGATTGCGTCCATCCTTCAAGGCATTGTGCTCATTGAGCCCGACAATGCGATCTCTGGCGGCAGGAGGAACTTTCACCAGCAGATGAAAATGGGTGGCACTGACGCACAGGTCGGCATAAGTCACATCGACGTGATTCAGATAATCGACGATCAGTGTACAGATCAATCGTCGTTGAATTGGCGTGAGCAGGATTGGCTCTCGCTCCATCTTTCTGAGGGATTCTTGCCGCTGTGCGTCGTACATCCCCGGCGGAGGCGGATGTTTGTAATCGCCTGTCACGTGCTCCCGCTGATGTTTCGATCGCCACCCGCGCGAATCCCCACGGATCCACGATCCATACGTGGAGACGATGCAGTGATACCAGTGGTTCCCGGAAGTGGACATTTTCCCATGGTATCGCGGACAAAAGTCTCACCAAAGCCCCGGTTCACCGAACCGGGGACTTCTCCTGATCGCATTAAAATCCGTATGATGCTTGCTCTGGAGCATTCACATGAGAAGCATTGCGGATCTTCGTCAGGATTACCGTCAGTCGCATCTGCTTGAGCACGATGCGCTGCCTGATGCGATGGGGCAGTTTCAGCGCTGGTTCGACCAGGCCGTCGCCGCCGAGATCACCGAGCCCAACGCCATGACGCTGGCCACGGTGTCGCCCGAGGGGATTCCCACGGTGCGCGTGGTGCTGCTCAAGGGGATCGATCAGGGCGAATTCCTGTTCTACACGAGCTATCTGAGCCGCAAAGCGCAGGACATTGAGCAGAATCCCAATGTGGCGCTTAACTTCTTCTGGCTGCCCATTGAGCGACAGGTCTGCATCCGTGGTGTGGCCCGCCGTACGTCGCGCGAGGAAGCCGAGCAGTACTTCCACAGTCGACCTTTGGGCAGTCAGCTTGGTGCGTGGGCATCGCGTCAGAGCAGCGTGATTCCTTCACGCGAAGTGCTCGACAACGAGATCGCCCGCCTTGGAAAGCAGTATCACAACAGCACCGTTCCGCTGCCTGACTTCTGGGGCGGCTATCGTGTGAAGCCCACGACCATTGAGTTCTGGCAGGGGCGCACCAGCCGACTGCATGACCGCCTGCGTTACACACGCCAGGCTGATGACAGCTGGAAGCTCGAACGCCTGTCGCCCTGATTTACTGGCGTTCTGATGACGGTGCGAGTGTGACTCGCAGCTTGCCTTGATCGTCCGCTTCGATGATCTGAACCGCCGTGAACGCGGCCACGCTCTTGTGCGTTTCGCACCGGGCAGGAAAACGGCCCAGCCCATCGACTTCGACGATGCCATCATCGGATTGACTGTCGAGCGTGCGATACACCCGGCCTGTCCGTCCGATGGCCTGCTGCGCCCGGGCGATCATTCCCTTGTGCTTGATCCGCTGCCAGATCGCAGGGACTGCCAGCAGCAGGGCGAACACCACCGCGCTGATCACAGCAGCGACAGCCAGCGAGATCGCCGCCGACTTTTCCCATTCATTGCGGCTGACCAGTCCCGCCCACAGGCCGATCGACAGACCTCCCCACAGGGCGATGGCCTGCTTTGGCCAGGGCATGCGTGAACGCCAGCTGAGTCCCAGGGACAGCAGCAGAAGCAGCGTGGCCGCGATGGCCAGCGTCAGGAAGACCCGTGCGGTGAGATAGTGTTCCAGCCAGGCCTGCATGACCGGGGATGTCCTCCGTGAAGCGGCGTTGCGACAGATAGCCTAACTCAACGGGCGGACGTTGGCGACGAAACTGCCCGCCGGGATGGTAGCTGCCTGCCTGAGCATGCTATACTCGCACGTCGGTCGGGCTCATGCCGCCGAGGTCAGAATACCGATGAATCAACCCGCGCGTCCCGTCAGGGGCCGGCCAGGCTCAGGGCGTGGACGGACGCATGGAGGCGTCTTTCCGTGACTCAAGAAAACTCCCCGGCTATCGAAGCTCCAGCCGTCGAACAGGCTCCCACCAGGCCCATGCCTCAGCGCAGGCTCGCCAGGCCGCGCGTCATCGCGATGATCAACCAGAAGGGCGGCGTGGGCAAGACCACCACCACCGTCAACATCGGCGCCGGGCTCACCCGCCTGGGCTATCGCGTGCTGCTGATCGATCTGGACCCGCAGGCCCACCTGACGCTGCATGTCGGCCTGGACCCCGACTCCCTCGAAAAGACCGTCTACGAACTGCTCACCGATGTGCAGGTGGCCGCCAGTGACGTAGTTCAGCAGGTCGGCGAGAACCTGAGCGTCCTGGCCGCGCAGACCAACCTGGCCGGTGTGGAATCGGAACTGGCCAGCCAGGCGCAGGAAGGCCACGCCCAGCATGTGCTGCGCGATAAGGTTCACAAACTGCTCTACCCGCAGGGCAGCGACGCCGAAGCTGCGTTCGACTACGTGCTGCTCGACTGTCCGCCTTCGCTGGGCCTGCTGACCATCAACGCGCTGTGTCTGGCCACGGAAGTGCTCGTGCCCATGCAGGCTCACTTCCTGGCGCTGCAGGGGCTGTCGAAGCTGCTGGAAACCGTGTCGATCATCCGCCAGAACATCAACCCCGACCTGAAGGTCGCCGGCGTGGTGCTTTGCATGTACGAAGGTCAGACCGTGCTGGCCAACGAAGTGGTCAACGACCTGACGGGCTTCTTTGAAGCCGCGCGTCAGATGCCTGATGTGCCCTGGCAGAATGCAGTGGTGCTCCAGCCGCCGGTGCGCAGGAACATCAAGCTGGCCGAGAGCCCCAGTCATGGCCAGACGATTTTCGATTATGAGCCCAACTGCGCAGGGGCTCAGGATTACCGGGCGCTGGTGGAACACGTGGCTTCGATGGCGCAAGACCGATGAATCCGCTGATTCAGCGATTGGCACGTCCGGCGCTGATGATCTATGCCCCGGTGCTGTTTCTTTCCACGCACTGGCCTGAGTTGTCCATCAAGGTCAATGAAACCCAGAGCATGGGCGATGTGAACCTCGACAAGCCCGTCCACGCCGCGGCCATGGCGGTGCTGGCGGCGCTGACGATTCTTGCGCGCGTCGCGGGTAAGCAGGCTTCGTGGCTACGCCACATCGTGATCGGGACGCTGGCGGCTGCGGCGTTCGCGTATGTGGATGAACTCACGCAGCAGTTCGTCGGCCGCACGACGAGCAGTGCGGACCTGCTGGCGAATCTGTCAGGCATCGCCATCACCATGATCGTGGCGCTGGGGCTCTGTCGCTCTGCGGAAAAGCAGGACCGCCTGCAGGCAGGTTCAGCATTGCTGCTGGCGATGTTCCTGCCCGTGGGCCTGCTCATGGCCATTTTCCCGATGATGAAACTGCAGGTGGACTGGAACAGCCTGCAGATTCAGGGGACTCTCCGCTACAGCGATGTCAGGCTGCTCATCGCGTTCTTGGCGGGTGGAGCGATTTGTCTGCTGGGCTGGCTGGCCTGGCCCGTACGATCGCGAACGCTGGGCAAGCTGCTGGCCGTGCTGATCCTGGCGGCAGTGGGCCTGCTGGTGCTCCTGTCCAGCGTGGGGGGGCATAACTACGCCTTTATCGATCTGGGCGTGAGTCTGCTGGGTGTTCTCATTGCCACGATGATGCTGCTGGCGATGCGCACCGCCCGCACCTCGGTGGCGAAGAAGGCTCCGACGCTCGAAACCGCTCCCGTCGCGCCGGCGGCTGCCAGGCCCACACAGCAGACCCAGAAGCAGTTCGTCGGAAATGCGAAGGTGGTTTCGATTCTCACCTTCGTTTCGCGCATCACCGGGCTGGCGCGTGAATCGGTGATGGCAGCAGTCTTCGGCCTGTCGCCCGTCGCTGCGGCGTTTGTCTTTGCGTTCCAGATTCCCAATCTTTTCCGCCGACTCTTTGGCGAAGGCGCACTGTCGGCAGCGATCATTCCTGTGTACGCGAAGCTGCTTCACGAAGATCAGCAGATCGCACGCCGCTTCGTCTGGCTTGTGCTTTCGCTGGCGATGGTGATCCTTGGCAGCCTGACGTTGCTGGGTGAACTGGCGGTGTTCGCGGCGATCCATGCCCGCACCTGGTCGCCTGAGATGGCGCTGGCGTTGAAGCTGACGATGGTGATGCTTCCCTACATGCCGCTGGTGTGTCTGGTGGCGCTCCTCGGAGCCGTCCTTCAAGTCCAGGGCCGATTCGCCTCGACCGCTGCAGCGCCGATTCTGCTGAACATCGTCGTGGTGACCACGGCGATTCTGGCCACGCGCAACACCGACGACGCAGCGCTGGTGCACAGCATCTACTGGGTCAGCGCCAGTGTGATCGCGGCGGGTCTGCTGCAGGTGGGCTGGCAGCTTGTCGCACTGCTGAAGCTGGAAAAGCCCACCTTCAGCTTTGCGGGGACGAAGCCTGCGATGGCGTCGCTTAAAGCCATCTTCCTGCCCATGGTGGTGGGGCTGGCGGCGTTTCAGCTCAACACCTTCATGGACTCGCTGATGGCCATGGCGCTCTCGGTTCGAGAGGGGGCGTCCACCTTCACCTTCGGGGCAAGAATCTACAGTTATCCCTTGGAAGAAGCCTCGGTGGCGGCGCTCAACTGGAGCCAGAGGCTGTATGAATTTCCGCTGGGCATCTTCGGCATCGCCATCGCCACCGCCATCTTCCCCGCACTTTCACACGCGGCGGCCAATCGCGCCAGTCAGGGTCTGACGCACTTTGCCACGATCTACCGTCAGGGCCTGCGGCTCAGCGTGTTCATCGGGCTGCCCGCGAGTGTGGGGCTGATGGTGGTGGCGCTGCCTTTGTCGCGCCTGGCGTATGAGCGAGGCCAGTTCACGCTGGAAGACTCGCAGCGCGTGGCCTGGATTCTGCTGGGTTACGCGCCGGCCATCTGGGCGTACTCGATGAATCACGTGCTCACCCGCGCTTTCTACGCCCTGGGCGACTCGCGCACGCCGGTGAAGGTGTCGCTGGCGATGGTTGGGATGAATCTGCTGCTGAACCTGATCCTGGTCTGGCCGCTGGGGGCGCAGGGCTTCGCCATCGCCACGGCTGTCGGTGCGATTCTTCAGAGCGTGATCCTGATCCTGGCCATCGAGCAGTATCTGCGTGAACCGCTGGGGCGCGAGGTGTGGATGAGCTGGGGTAAATCGCTGCTGGCCTCGGCGGTGATGGGGCTGACGCTGCTGTCGGTGTACTACTGGATTGATCCGGCCAGTTTGCGGCCTTACGACAATTTCATCCTGCTGATGGCGATGGTCGCAGCGGGTGGGTTGATTTACGCCGCGGCCGCATGGCTGGCCGGCTGCCCGGAAATCCGCTGGATTCTCCGCCGCAGGGCCGGGGCGTGATGGTGAGATGGAAAGTTAGAGATCCGCTGCTGTCATCCCCGCGAAAGCGAGCATGACGGAAGGAGTTCTGACCCTCAGGAAAAGATCCACGGCTGATTCGGAGAAGGGATTGGGCAATGGCGATAGCCCGATGCCAGTCGCGTTGCTACAATCCCATCGTCGGCCGATGTGTTTTTGCGTCAGGCTGACGCGTCGCAGATCTGTGCTGCGTGATAACCGACTTAGACCAAGCAGGATGCCATCATGACCCTGATCCCCATGGTGATCGAAAAAAGCGGCCGCGGTGAACGCGCGTACGACATCTACTCGCGTCTGCTCAAAGACCGCATCATTTTCCTGGGCGGCCCGGTGACCGATGACTCAGCCAACCTGGTCATCGCTCAGCTGCTTTTCCTCTCGCAGGAAAACCGCAATGAAGACATTCACTTTTACATCAACTCGCCCGGCGGCTCGGTGAGCGCCGGTCTGGCGGTGTATGACACCATGCAGTTCATCCGCCCCAACGTGGCGACGTACTGCATCGGCATGGCCGCCTCGATGGGCGCGGTGCTGCTCATGGCCGGCGAACCGGGCAAGCGTTACGTGCTGCCCAACAGCCGGGTGCTGATCCACCAGCCGCTGCTGGGCGGCGTCATCGAAGGCCCGGCCACTGACCTGGGCATCCAGGCCAAGGAAATGCTGCGTACCCGCGAGCGTCTCTACAAGCTCATGGCTCAGCACACGGGCAAGGATGAAGCCACCATCGCCCGCGACTGCGAACGTGACCGCTGGCTCGACGCTCAGGAAGCCGTCGAATATGGCACGGTCGACAAGATCCTCCAGTACATCCCTGATTCCATGAATCGCACCCGCAGCAGCGAGGAAGAGTGATCCATGAGCGTCAAGGCCAGCTTTTCCAGGCCCGTTTCTCGATGGCTGCTCGCTGCGTCGCTTCTGGCGTCGCTGACTGTCCTGCCCGGGTGCATCTCAGGCAGGATCGGTGGCAGCACCGAGCTGGACCAGGTCATCGACGAGCTGCGTCAGGACAATCTGGCGCTGCGCAGGCAGGTGACCGAGCTGGAACAGACGCTGGCCGACCGTCAGGCGTACATTGAGGTGCTCAACCAGCAGCTCAAGGGCAGCCAGCCGGTGGAAGGGGCTCAGGTTCCCAAAGCCGTGGGGATTGAATTTGATCGATTCAGCGGCGTGGTCGACACCAATGGCGATCAGGCCGCCGATGTGCTTCGCGTCTACGTCCGCCCGCGCGATCAGAAGGGGCGTTTTCTGCCCGTGGCCGGTGCGGCCAGCGTGCAGGTGGTGTCCATCCGCAGTGGTCAGGACCCGCTGACCATCGCCAGCGCCAATTATTCGGCGCAGCAGTGGGAAGAAGCCTACCGCAGCGGCGTGACGGGCACGCATTACACCCTGGAACTGCCTCTGCCTGAAAAGATGCCCAAAGGCGTGCGCGATCTGACCGTTCTGGTGGTGCTCACTGATGGCGCCACCGGCGCAGAACTCTCCCATCAGGCGGTGATGAGCCTGCGCTGAGCCCCGGCCGATGATCGGTCAGGGGCAAAAGTGGGTGGAACACAGCATCGCCAGCGGTTAGGATGCGTGGTTGTAACTGGATGGTTTGACTTGGCGCGAGGCGGCAGCCTCGACGGGGCGCTACCGATTGATCATCCGTACCTGCTGAATCACCGCATCCTTGTGATGCCCGGCGGAGCCTGCGTCTGCAGGTTGTCAGCAGGAGGCTGCAGGTCTGCAAACATCATGAGGAATCGGCGTATGGCAATCGAGCGGCTGCAGAGCGGTAACCGATGGGCTGGATGCAGTGTTATCGTGATGGCCCTGTTACTGCTGAGTCTGGCGGCCAGCCCGTCGTGGGGGCAGCAGCAGTCCCACACCCAGGCCAAAGCTCCGGGCGAGAAGGCTTCGATTGATCTGGACCTCCTTTCCCTGCTCCAGTCTGAAATGGTCTTCCCGGCCGAGGCCGAGGATGGCATCTGGACGTTCAAAGCCGGCGCCGGCCGCAAGCTCGTTCAGCTTCCCTTCATGATTTCTGCAGGCAAGCAGGACACCGAATTCAATTCCACCATCGTTCGCGTTCGTGGTGCCCGCTTCCTGGCGTGGCGCACACTCGACCCTGAATTCCAGAAAGCCGAAGCAGGCAGCGACGCCGCCCGTGATATTGAAGCGTCGCTGGTGGACATGCCCACCCTGACCCGCCTGTTCACGCTTACTTCCAACGGCCGCGCCCGCTGGAAGATGGACCGCGTGATGCTCCAGGGTGAGCTCAAGACCATCGATCTTGCTGCTGGCGTTCCGCAGAGGCTTTATCCGCTGCGTATCAGCCCGCAGATTCTCAGTGCGGCCATGCCTCCTGCTCCCAAGCTGATGCGCGAGCAGGGCGAAAACCCCATGGATTTCTACGCCCGCTCGGCCGTGGCCAACAATGAATACCGCGTGGCCCGCGAGCGCTACATGCAGCTTCGTGAGCAGGTGGCGGCATTGCCTGACACCTTTGACGAGAAGGCTCCGAGCCGCACCTGGGGCCTGTTCGACATCATGCTCTTTGAGCGCAATCTGGAAATCACCGGGACCGATGAGGAAACCTGGCGCATCAATCAGGACATTCTCAACACCCTGCGCGCCGCCAGCCGCGCGGTGCTGCTGCCTGAATCCAAGATCGATACCACGCACGTGGCGGCGATGATGACTGTCGCCCAGGATCCTCACCCCTACAGCCAGAGACTGGTGGCCTACACCCTGGCGCTGTCCGGGGCGACGCAGACCGCTACGGTCAACGATCAGCTTTACCAGCTGCTCAACCGCATGCTGCAGGGGACTGACGGGCAGGCCAAGCGCATCGTCATCAAGGAAATTGCCTCGGTGTTCCCGCCGACGCAGGCTTCGCTGTCGCTGCTCAAGAACGTGGCCAAGAGCGATCTTGATCCGCGTGCCAGCCTCGATGCGCTGCGTGGCATGATGGCCATCGACTTCTCGCAGCCCACGCAGGAAACCCGCGACACGCTGGCCAAGATTCAGAAGGATCTGAACGATCCTAACGGCCCGACGCCCACTGAAATCCTCGATGAAGTGCTCAACAACACCCGCGACAAGAGCATTCACGATGTCTCCACGCTGGCAGCGGGCATCCGCTTCGCCGAGATTCCCGAAGATCGACAGATCGAAGCGATCATCCACGTCGTCGAGAAGGCTGGAACGCATAACCTGGCCGCCCACTGGCTGGATCAGCAGCTGCTCGGCTCCTTCGATACCAAGATGGTCCAGCGTACGCTGGAAATCATCGCCAATGCCGACGCGGGCAAGCAGAACCTCACCCCGGCCATCAGCACGGGTATCTCCCGGCTCTTCGGGGGCGGGAAGGCCGCTTCAGGCGAAGGGCAGCCCAGTGCGGGCAAGGGACGTGTGGCTCACATTTCCTCGCCCATCATGGTGCTGACGGTCAACCATGGCATCTTCCGGGCGCTACGCTCGACCGATCCTAAGATCCGTCAGCTGGCCTGGCAGGCGCTGCCTAACTTCATTTTCACGCCGGTGGATGTGTCGCAGCTGGCCGAGGGTGTGGATCCCCGCATTCACACCGGCCGATATGAGACGCTGATGGAAATCGCCCTGCAGCAGAACCCCACGCCGGTGGGCGCGGCCAACTTCCTGCTGCATCAGCCTCAGCGGGCTGACGCCGCCGCCGCCATGGTTCAGCTGGTCCTGCGTGGGACCAGCGAAGCCTCGGCTGCCGCCAGTCGCCACCTGCTGGCGATGAAGACGTCGGTTGAGCCGATCCTGCTTGGCCTGTCGTTTGGCGAGCGTTCTGCTCTGGCCAGCCGCCTGTATGAGAACACCATCGGCCCGGCTCCGCTGGCGGTGAATCTGCTGCGTCAGCGTAACGCCAACAACCCGCTGGTGGTCTGGTTCGCTCAGCAGATTGCCCTGGGCCAGCTGCCCAGCCGAGAGCAGTGGGGCTCGTTCATTGCCAATGAAGCCGGCCTGCTGGAGCTGGTGACCTCCTCTGACCCTGAGGTGGGCACCGCTGCGGTGGCAGCGCTGGTCTACCGCGTGGGTGGTACGGATCGCGATGTTCCGCCTCTGGCGCGTACGATGCGTAATCTGCCTGACCAGTCCATTGCCAATCTCACCTCGGAATGGCAACGGGCCAAGCGTAACCTGCTCATGGCCCAGTTCCAGGAGATCATCGGGCCTTATCAGCTGATCCTCAAGGTGGATGGCGCCGAGCATCCGCTGGGCACGGTCCAGTTCATGTGCGATGGCCAGAACATCAGCTTTGGCAATCAGGACATCAACCTGAGCGTGCCTGAAGACCGCCTGGGCATCCGCATTGATTCGCCTGTGCAGCTCAAGAGCTTCAGCCAGCTGCCTCAGCTCACGTCGCTGCCGCTGGATGAAGTGAGCTCGATTGAGCTGTCGGTTCAGCCCAATGGGGAATGGTCCGGCCCGATCACGATCCCTAACTCGCAGTCGACCCCGACGCTGATCATGCGTTCGATGTTCGGGAATTGAGGAAGGGTTGGGTTTCGAGACTCGGCGAAGACCCAGGCATGCAATGCCTGGGCTTTGAGGAAAGGGGAGTCAGGCGCGTCAGGGAGATGATGCGTGTTCCCTGTGTGACAGTTAAAAGTTCCATGTGAAATCAGAACGTCATCCCTGCGAGGGGGTGACGTTTTTTCATTCTGTGATTGGGGGAGCGACGGGACTGCCAGGAGGGGGGATCGCGGGGGTGACGCAAGGGGGCAGGCGGTGCACAAGGATGCCCTGCAGCATTGCTTTTCGCAGGTCGTTACCCATCGCCGTGCATCAATCCCTGGCGTCGGGGGCTCGCGCTGCGCAAAAGAAAAGACCCGCTGATCGGGTCAGCGGGTCCTGGTGGATCAATCTCCCATACGCCCCTTTGGCGAGGTATGGATGGTTCGGGCTTTAGCCCTTCATCTTCTCGGCCTTGGCCTTGACGTCGTCGAGGGTACCGACGTACATGAAGGCCGCTTCCGGCAGGTCGTCGGCTTCGCCAGCGCAGATGCGCTTGAAGCTGTCGATGGTTTCCTTGAGCGAGGTGTAGATGCCCGGGAAGCCCGTGAACTGCTCGGCCACGAAGAAGGGCTGAGACAGGAACTTTTCGATCTTACGGGCGCGGCGGACGATGAGCTTGTCTTCTTCAGACAGTTCATCAACACCGAGGATGGCGATGATGTCCTGCAGGCTCTTGTAGCGCTGCAGAATCTGCTGAACCTGACGCGACACGTTGTAGTGTTCCTGACCGATGTAGCCCGGGTCAAGAATACGGCTGGTCGAGGCCAGCGGGTCCACGGCGGGGTAGATACCCTTTTCGGCGATACCACGGGAGAGCACCACGAACGCGTCGAGGTGGCTGAAGGCCGTGGCGGGAGCCGGGTCGGTCAAGTCGTCGGCGGGCACGTAGATGGCCTGCACCGAGGTGATCGCACCCTTGTCGGTCGAGGTGATGCGTTCCTGCAGTTCACCCATTTCCGTCGACAGCGTGGGCTGATAACCCACGGCCGAGGGCATACGACCCAGCAGAGCGGACACTTCCGAACCGGCCTGGGTGAAGCGGAACACGTTGTCGACGAACAGCAGGGTTTCCTTACCCGACTTGTCGCGGAATTCTTCGCACATGGTCAGGCCCGACAGGGCCACGCGGAGACGGGCACCCGGCGGTTCGTTCATCTGGCCGAACACCATGGCCACGCGGTCGAGCACGGACTGGGTCTTGCCCGAGGCGTCGGTGAACTGAGCTTCGGCCATTTCGAGCCAGAGGTCGTTACCTTCGCGGGTACGTTCACCCACGCCGGCGAACACCGAGTAACCGCCGTGTTCACGGGCGATACGGGCGATCATTTCCTGAATGATGACGGTCTTACCCACGCCTGCACCACCGAACAGACCGATCTTGCCACCGCGGACGAAGGGGCAGAGCAGGTCGATGACCTTGATGCCCGTTTCGAGCACTTCGGTCTTGGGGTTGAGCTGGGTGAATTCGGGGGGAGCCTGGTGGATGGCGCGACGGTTTTCCGTCACAACCGGGCCCTTCTTGTCGATGGGCTGGCCCAGGAGGTTGAACACGCGGCCCAGGACGGCTTCGCCCACGGGCACCTTCACCGGAGCGCCGGTGTCGGTTACGGGCGTGCCACGCTGCAGACCGTCGGTCGAACCGAGGGCCACAGCGCGAACCTGGCCACCACCCAGATGCTGCTGGACTTCGCCGACGAGATAGAAGTCTTCGCCGTCCTTCTGGGTCTTGATTTCGAGAGCGTTGTAGATTTCGGGGAGTTTGTCGGCGTCGAAGCGCGCGTCAAACGTCGAACCGATGACCTGGGTGATGGTACCTTGCGACATGGGCAGAGATCCTTGGGTCAGTATGGAAGCCTGTGCTGCCACTGCATACAGGGCCAATCAGGATAGTGAAGATCGGGCCTGCTGCCAAGTCAGGGGGGGTAAAAAAGCCTTGAGCCCTGTCCGCCAGCCCGTAAAGTGACTGTAAGTCCTTTTTGTGGGATAAACTGTGGATTACAGCCCCAGTTCGGGGGGTAGATCGGTATTCCGGAGCGCCTTTCATGCGTCAGCCCTCAAAATTCCGCAACCTGTGTCTGATGGCGTTCGGGGCATGCCTGCTCTGCCTGCTGGCGGCTTTCGTGATCCCCGAAGACACCATCACCAAAGACTGGCGGGTGGGGCTGTTTGCCATCGGGATCGTGGGCGGGGTTCTTTTCCTGGTCGTTGCCCTGATGGCTGCCGCCGACGCCCGGCTTTATGACCGGATGATGGCCGGGGAGGGGGTTCTGGATCGCTGGCCCGTCTCGGCCGACCTCTGGCAGCGATTCCTGGCCTCGGAGCCCCGACGGGCCGAGCTGACCCGCGAATACTCGTCCTGCGTCTACAAGTACAAGGAAGCCTGGCCTGAGATGGAAGTGGTGGTGGGCGAGAAAGCCATCATCGTCGGGACCGACTTCCACCGCATGCCCACGAAGTACAACGACAAGAGCCTGATGTCGTGCAACATCATTGTCGATGGCGGCATCAACTACGCCGAACTGCTCATCTGCACGGTTTACACCTCCAAGCACGGATTGAAGCGGATCTACGAAGCCGTGCGATTTCCCGTGCATGAGGATCACGTTCAGAGCATGCTCGATGTTCTGAAGATCTACCATGGCGACGCCGTGGCCAAGGCCCAGATGAAGGGGCTGCTCTTCCGTTATCCGCGTGCGTTCCGAAATGTCTCGCTGGTGATAGTGGTGGTCTGTGCCATCGCTTTTGGCATGGGGTTCTACAGCAACAGGAATCCGGGCGTGCTGCTTTCTCAGCCCGCCGATGTGCTGGCGGCGATCTTTGGCGCCCTGCTGGGGGTGGCCTTCCTGATCCTGCTGAGCATTGCCCAGTTCGCCCTGGCGAAGCAGAAATCCCAGACCAGCTGACCCTTGAAATTTGAATGGGGCTCACATCCCCACTCAAACCCTCGTCAAAGCCCAGCCGTTGCACGGCTGGGGCTGCCATACCCCTCATCTCACCCCATCATCATCGACGCCAGAATCAGATTGATGGCGTTGAACAGGGCATGCACGAGGATCGGGGGAACCAGGCTGCCTGTGGTTTCATAGAGCCAGCCCAGGATGAGGCCCAGACCGAACAGGGCGGGGAACATCGCCGGATGCACGCTGCCCTGGTGCACCGCCGAGAAGATGAACGCGACAATCAGCAGAATTGCCCATCGCTTATGGGTTCCCAGCCGCTGGAGCATGAAGGTCTGCAGCAGCCCGCGATAGAGAAGTTCTTCCACAAACGGCGCTACAACCACTGCGGAAATCGTGACCAGCAGCCCGGCGTATCTTGCGTCAGGCTCGTTGATCAGTTTCAGCAGTTCATGGCCCGCTTCGGGCGGAGGGTTGCCCAGAAGGATGGTCGCCGCTGCGCCAAGCGAGCTGAGCGCCATCACCACAGGCAGCGCCACCAGCGTGGCCAGGATGGCGGTCTTGAAGTGTCTCGCGGCGACAGGCCACAGCCCGAAGGCACGCCAGCCCTGCTGTCGGTGGATGACCATGCCCAGCAGATAGCCCACAGGCAGCAGGTAGCCGATGACCTGTCCGCAGAGCATCATCAGCGCCCGGCCGGTGGGGTCGGTGGGGCGCTGCGGAAAGATCATTTCCTGCGCCAACGCACCAAGCATCATGCCCGTGAGAAACAGAAAAGCGGTGGCTAATAGTTCATGGCCTTGAATGACTACAGGGCGATGCGGCGCGTGAATGAGTCGTTGAGGCGACAGCCTGCCTCGCCAGCCTGCAATGGCCAGCGCAGCCAGCGCCAGGGGAACCAGCAGGGCCAGCAGTGTCAGTTGGGCGGTCAGTTCCGGGGTAAGCATGGGGCCTCAGTTGAAGCTGGCCAGCGCCTCATCGAGTGAAGGCAGGACGGGCACAATGCTGTCGAGCCTGGTCAGCGCAAAAAGATCACGCACCTCGGCCGACATATTACAGACCCGCACCTGACCCTTCTTATGCGTGGCCTGCATCGCCATCGCCATGATCATGCCCAGAAAATTCGAGCCCACGTAACGCAGCTTCTCGAAGTTGATCACGATGCGCGGGGAAGGGGCCTGCTCGATGAGCTTGCGCAGCTGATTCTGGATCTGATCGATCACCTCGGGATTATGGACATCCCGCAGGAAGGTGACGACATGCACATCGGCCTGCTGTTGAATGTGAAGGATGGATTCGGTCGTGTCCATGGTCATCGGTTCCCGGAAGGAAAGCTGCTGCAGCAACTGGCCACAGGTGAGGAGCCTATCGGCAGAGCCATGATAACCCCTTGACCGAATCGGGAGCCTTTGCGATGGTATGCTTGTCTGAATCAGGGTAGATTACATTCAGGTTACCTTCCGGAACTGAACCTCCTTTACTTATTGGAGTCAACGCAATGCTCAAGCAATGGATCTGCGTGGCCGTCATGGCCCTGTCGTGTGTGGTGATGACGGGCTGCTCCTCCGGTGGTGCTGCCAGCTCTTCGCAGACCGATGTGCTGGCGGTGACTCCGGTGACCATCCTGTCGCGCTCGGCCGGTAACGACGCCGCCTTCAAGGACACCGGCGTGTATCTGGCCAACAGCGCTGCCGAACTCGAAAAGCTCGGCGCTGAATCGCTGGCTGGCCTGCAGGTTGATTTCGATTCCCAGTCGGTCATCGTGCTGGCTCAGGGCGAGTGCAGCAGCGGCGGGTACTGGGTCCACATCGACGCCATCCAGCGTCTGGGCGACACCATCTACGTCCAGGCCACGGCCAATGTCCCCACGGGTACCACCACCCAGGCCCAGACCTACCCCTACGAAGCCGTGGTGGTCAGCAAGATCAAGGGCCTGCTGCTGCCTGAAGTGACCCAGGTTGAAGGCAAGGAACACCCCGCCGACTGATCGGAAGGGGTTGATTATTGGACATGCCGGCTTTCGCTGGTCTGAAACGTCCGGTTCAAAGTGAGTCAAGCCACCCGGCCAAGGGGCGTATAAACGCCTTTTGGCCGGGTTTTTAATCGTTAACCCTGATCCCCGATTCCTTGACAGGGCAGGTATGGGGTGTCATGATAAGCTTCCGATTTGGAGGAGGAGACATTGCAGGTTTGATCCTGTCTCGACAGCTGGCCGTATCCGTTTGCATGGATATGATCCCCTCGCCAGTTGTCATGTCTCAGACAAATCCGGATAGACAACGCTGCAGAGCCAGGCCACGATCTACAGGTAAGGGATCGGGCTAGGGAAGTATGCTCTGATCATTTTCCGGGGTTCTCGGTCCAGAACCGTGATATGGGCCGATGGGATCGTTATTTCATTGTGACATGCTGAAGTCCTGCCCGGGATAGGCAGTTTCAGTTATGTCGAGGGTTGGGGTTTCCGATACAACCTGAAATGAGGTTTTGCCAGGGACAGCTGACCGGTCGGCCATTGCTTGATCGTTGTCAGTTGATCGAGGAGGGATAGGTGTCATGCCTGAACCGTTAACGGTGGTCATGGTTGGGGCCGGTGGAGGCAGTCTGCTGATGGAGTTTGCCCGTCGGCAGTTCCGTATTTTTAAAGAAGTGATGGATTTTGTCGGCGGTGGTCTGCTGCTTCTGGCCTTTGCGCCGGTGATGCTGCTGTGCGCCTTCCTCATCAAGGTGAGCGATCCAAAGGGCCCGGTGCTTTACTGCCAGGTCCGCGTGGGTCTTAACGGCCGCCTGTTCACGATCTACAAGCTGCGTTCGATGTACGTCGATGCCGAAGCGCGTGGCGCACAGTGGGCGGGCAAGTCTGACCCGCGTGTGATCCCCGCCTGCCGCTGGATGCGCCGCAGCCACGTGGACGAACTGCCTCAGCTATGGAATATCTTCCGTGGCGAGATGAGCCTGGTGGGCCCTCGTCCGGAACGTCCGGAAATGTTTCAGAAGCTCTGCCAGCAGGTTCCGGAATTTGAACAGCGTCTGACGGTCAAGCCCGGTCTGACGGGTCTGGCCCAGATCAAGAACGGCTACGACACGGATATTGATTCGGTCCGCCGCAAGCTGGAATACGACCTGGAATACATCCGCAATATGAGCCTGAGCCAGGAAATCCGCCTGCTTCTGGCGACGTTTGCCAAGTTCAATGACCAGGGGGCTCGTTGAGTCCTTCCCGGGGCTCCTGTAAGGAGCATCGTCCGCAGGGCCGGGCTTGTGAAAGCAGGGCTGAGTCCGATCATTCTGTGTAGAAAAAAGAATCGCACTGCGCCCCGGCGCGGTGCGATTGTATTGTGTGGCCGTATCAGGGGATCAGGGCTATGAACTGAGGCAATCAATCGCTACGATGGAGCGTCATTACACAGGCCGGTCGCGGAAAAAATGGATCGGCGAGATCAGGGTTCGCACGAAATCACAGGTTTTGTTTCAAGGCCAAGCTGTTTCAGGCCGACGTTTGATACGTAAGTTCATGTCACCGACACAGGTGGCCCAGTACAGGAGTCTGGCAATGATGGATATTCCGAGGCGGTTTCTGGCGGCATTGCTTCTGCTGGTGATAGTTCTTGGGACCGGGGTAGGCTGCGTACCGGCCTATAAGGACTACAGCGCGTTCATGCGCTCGCCTCGCCCGATCGTCGGTGGTAAGCCTTACATCATTGAGCCGCCTGATACGATCCGCTTCATCGCGCCCAACGCTCCGGAAATTCACAACCTGGGCGCGTCGCTGCGACCTGACGGCTACATCACGCTTTACCTCCTGGGTGACGTCTTCGCCGCAGGCAAGACCCCCACGCAGCTGGCCAGCGAAATCGAAGAACGCATGCTCCGCTACTACCAGGACGTGACCGTCCAGGTGGAAGTCACCGGCTTTGCCTCCAAGCGTTACTACCTGGCGGGTGAAATCGGCGGGGGTCCGCGTCAGTACAACGGGACCGATACGGTTCTGGACGCCGTGCTTGGCGCTGGCGTGGCCCGCAGTGCATGGCCTGAAAAACTGGTCGTGCTGCGTCCCAACGAAAATGGTGAGTTGATCCGTCGTATGCGTATCAACTTCAAGGATATGTACGAAAAGGGTGACCTCAAGTACAACGCCGTGCTCGAAGAAGGCGACATCATCTTCATGCCTATCAACCCGGTTGCGGCGGTGGGCGTGTTTGTGCAGAACCTGCTGTCGCCGGTCCAGCCGGTCATCAACGCTGCTTCGACGCCTGCCCGTGTGACGGGCATTCCCTCGCCGTAATTGGCCGGGAACTGGCATTGGCAGTAGCAGCCCGTCACCTTCCAGGTGGCATGTGAAGTTGTCTGTAAAGATTCAGGGTCTGGATCAGGGAGATATGGGTTATGGCATGGCGTAAGCCTCAGAATTTCCGGGAATGGATGCGGATTGCCTTCCGTCATCGCAAGAAGTTTTACTTCCCTGCGGTTACGGTGATGATTGTGGTGATTCTGGCAAGCCATCGCCTGCCTCGAACCTACACCGCCGAGGCCAAGTTCCAGCGTTTCAATGACCAGACGCTGGTTCAGGTGGCCAACCGCCCGATTCAGCAGACGCTCGCTTCGGTCCGCCGCACGCTTCAGGAAGAAATCCGCGGCCAGCCCGCCATTGAACAGCTGGTGGAAGACCTCCAGCTGACCCGTGGCCTGCCTCGTACGCCGGAAGGGGAACTGACCCCCGAAGGCGTGCGTGCCAAGTATGCCCTGGTCAAGCAGATTCAAAGCCGTGTGCGCGTGGGCTACGACATCAACTCCGAGCAGATGGACCAGATCCGCGTGATCTACTCCGGCCCGGAGCGTGAGCTGGTTCCCCGCATCGCCAACCGTATCGTGGAAAGCTACGTCAGCAGGACGCGTCAGCAGCTCGACGAAATGCTGCTCTCGGCCAAGACGTTCTTCCAGCGCGAAGTGGACGAAATGCAGCGTCGCGTGGCTGAGCTTCAGCGTGCCAAGCTTGAATTCGAGATGCGCTATCCCGACGTCTCGCCTGAAAGCCCGCTGAGCATCCAGAACCGCACGGTGGAACTTACTGCCCGCCAGTCCACGCTGGCCTCGCGTCTTGATGAAGCCAAGGCCCGCAAAGCCGAGCTGCAGGTCTTCCTCGAGCGTATCCCTGAATTCGCTCCGCGTTCGGCGCTGATCCGTACGCCTGAAATGGACGAACTGTCGTCCCGCAAGGTGCAGCTTGAATCTGAACTGGAAGTTCAGCTGCTGGAACTGCGTCGCACCGAAGAACACCCGGCCGTCAAGACGCTGCGCCGTCGCCTGGCCGACGTGAACACCCGCATCCAGAAGCTCCAGCAGGAGCAGGGCGGCAGCGACACGCAGAAGCAGATGTACAACCCCGATCGTCTGCAGTTCGACGAAAAACTCCACGCGCTCGATGGCGAAATCAAGTCGCTCAACACGCAGCTGGCGGAAGTAACCAAGAGCCTGGAGCAGTATGAAGACCTGCGTCGCAACTTCTTCAAGGTTCGTGACGACTACGAAAAGATCAAATCCGATCTGGCCGAGGCCACCACGCGCCTGGATTTCTGGGATCAGAACCTGCGCAACACCACCACGGCCTGGACCATCGAACAGCGCAACGCCGGTGTGCGTATCCGTATCTGGCAGCGTGCTCAGGATGTGACCACTCCCAGCTCGCCCAACATGCTGCGTATCGTTGGCGTGGCCGTGATGCTGGGCCTGGGCGTCGGCGTGCTCTTTGTGCTGGCCGCAGAACTGATGGACCACTCGTTCCGCAGCGTTGAACACGCGGTGGATGAACTGAAGCTGCCCGTGCTCGGGACGGTCAATGAGATCATCACGCCGGAAGAAGCCTTCCGTCGCAAGGTGTTCAACCTGGGTCTGTATCCGGCGCTGGGGGGCATCATGCTTCTGGTGCTGCTCATCAGCCTGGCAGCAGCCAACCTGAGCCTGAGCAAGCCTGAACAGTTTGAGCAGCTCAAGTCCAGCCCGCTGCAGTTCCTCAAGAGCGCAGTCACCGGCCGATAAGCAGGGGCCATACTCGCCGTGAGCCCGACTGGCGGACACGGACTAGACAAGGCAGACGATGTACGAAAGTTTTTACAACCTGGCTGCGGCGCCGTTCCACAACACGCCCAACCCGCGTTTCTTCTTTGAGACCGATCAGCACCGCGAGGCGCTGGCCAAGCTCGAATACACCGTAAGAAACCGGCGCGGCTTTGCGCTGGTCACTGGTGAAATCGGTTCGGGCAAGACCACGCTCACGCGCACGCTCGTTCAGCGCCTGGGTGCGGATGCCCGCGTGGCCATCATCAACAACACCCGCGTGTCGAGCCATCAGCTGCTCAAGATGATCGCCGCGGAGCTTGAAATCGAGCTTCCGCCCGAAGCCGATAAAGCCGCGCTGCTCACGCACATCCGCCGCTTTGTTGAGCACCAGCACGCCATGGGGCGCACGGTGGTGGTCATCATCGACGAAGGCCAGTGTCTGAGCATTGATGAATTCGAAGAAATCAGGCTGCTGACCAACCTGGAAAACGAGCACGACAAGCTCGTGCAGCTGCTGATCCTGGGCCAGCCTGAACTGCGTGCGACGCTCAAGCATCCACGCCTGGCTCCGCTGATCCAGCGCATCGTGATGTACTGCCATCTCAAGCCGATGACCTTCGACGAGATGACGCGCTACATCGCCTTCCGCCTGGTGCGCGGCTCGCGTGGCAAGCCGAATGTCGACTTTTCCCGTCACGCGCTCGAAGCGATCTACCATCGCTCCAAGGGCGTGCCCCGTGTGGTGAATCTGATCTGTGACAACGCGCTGCTGGTGGGTTATTCCAGCAACGTCAGGCTGATCGATTCCAAAATCGTGAATCGTGCGATCGACTCGATGTTGCCCAACTTTGGTGCGAGTACGACCGATCTATTCCCGGTGGAACTGAACATCGAATCGGAGGAGATGGACAATGGGCGACGTATTTGATGCATTGAACCGCGCCAGGAAAGAGCGCGAGGCCCGTGAAGGCCATCCGCCTGTTCCTCCCGAACAGCAGGACCCCCAGGCTGCGCCGGTGGACGACTCTACCCCCGCGCTGCCTCTGGATGATGTCCCGAAGGAAACCATCACCGACCAGCCTGCGCCGCACATGACGCTGCCCAAGGGCCATGCACGCCCGGACATGAGCGTGTCCAACGTCATGCAGCGCCCGCGCGAAGCAGCGTCGAGCAAGCTCAGCAGCGTGAAGACTGCGGAAGCCAGTGAAACCAGCCCTCTGGTGGCCAACCCCGCGCTCAATGGTTACTCGCCTCAGGTCGTCGTGCACCATGACCGAGGCAGTATCATCACCGAACAGTATCGCGCCATCCGAACGCAGATCCTGGCGCGCGGCCGCAACCGCAAGCTGCAGGTCCACTGCATCACCAGCTCAGCGCCGCAGGAAGGCAAGAGCGTCACCTGCTTCAACCTGAGCGTGGCGTTTGCGGAACTGCGAAACCAGAAGACCATCGTGATTGAAGGCGACCTCCGCCGTCCGTCGTTTGGCAAGCTGCTCAACCGTCGCGTCAGCCCCGGTCTGATTCAGCTGCTGCGTGGCGAAGTGGATGATCTGGATCAGGCCGTCCACCCCACGGCGTATGACAACCTGCACTTCATTCCCGCAGGCGACCGCGACTTTACCAACAGCACCGAACTGCTCTCGAGCCCGCGCATGGCTCAGATTCTCGACCGCTTGCGCGACCGCTACGACCACATCTTCATCGACACGCCGCCTGTGATCACCGTGACCGACGCGTGTATCCTTGGCGCGCTGGCCGATGAAACGTTCCTGGTGGTGCGTCTGGGCAAGACTCCCGCAGAAGTGGTGGACCGCTCCAAGCGTCTGCTGCGTGCGTCGAACTGTGAAGTGACCGGGGTCATCCTCACGCACATGCAGTATCACATCCCGCAATACCTCTACCGCTACGTCTGATGCCTGCCCCATGCAGGCCTGATGATGGATGGTTTCAGATACAGGCAGAACCCAGTGACCGCGACTCTTGCAACGACACAGACCTCGGAACAGGCCCCGGCCGACGCTGCTGCGACTCCGCAGTCAGGCCAGCGTCGCAAGCGCGTGCTGATGCTCACCCATCGCATGCCTTACCCGCCTGACCGTGGCGACCGCATCCGCAGTTATCACATGCTCAAGATGCTGGCGAAGCATTTTGACGTAGCCATCGCATGCACCAGCGAAGAGCCTGCCTGGCTGCAGCATCACCAGCTGCTGGCCACCATCGCGCATCGCGTGTCGATTCAGCCGATCCAGGCCAGCTCGGCCAAGTATCGAGCCATGCTCGCGCTGGCGCGTGGCAAAGCCATCACGCCCACGGTGTTCTACCGTCAGGCCCTGGCCGACACGATCCTGCAGTGGCATGAACAGGAGCCTTTCGACACCGTCTTCACCTTCTGCACGGGCATGATTGAATATGCCAGGCTGCTGACGCATCCTCACCCCAAGGTGAAGGGCCCGCCGCCTCGCCATGTGATCGACCTGGTGGACGTGGACAGCATCAAGTGGGAGGCCTACGCCAGGTCGACCTCTTCGCCAATGAAATTCATCTACGCCCGTGAAAGCCGTCTGCTTCGTCAGATTGAATCGGGCAAGCACGACAAGTTCGACGCGATCATGGCCGTGAGCGAAGCGGAAATCGCCGCCTATCGCGAGCATGTAGGTGATCATCCGAGCCTGCATGCCATTGGCAACGGCGTGGACCTGAACTACTTCAAGCCTCAGCCCGACAGCACGAGTCACGATATGTGCTTCGTCGGCGTGCTGGACTACAAGCCCAATGCCGACAGCATCTGCTGGTTCGCCCAGGAAGTGCTGCCTGTGGTGCGCAAGCGCGTGCCCAACGCGCGCCTGCTGATTGTCGGCCGCAACCCCACGCCGCGCATCCATGAACTGGCCCGCATCCCCGGCGTGGTGGTGGTGGGCTCGGTTCCCGACGTGCGTACGTACATCGCGCAGTCGGCGCTGGTGATCGCTCCGCTGCAGATCGCCCGCGGCGTGCAGAACAAGGTGCTCGAAGCCATGGCGTCGCAGCGTCTGACCATCTGCTCGACTGCCGCTGCCGAGGGCATTGATGCGGTCGACGGCGAACACCTGCTGGTGGCCCATTCGCCTGAGCAGTGGGCGCAGCACGTGGAGCTGGGGCTGAACAACGTGGCCCTGCGCCAGCGCATCGCCGCTGCGGCGCGTCAGCAGATTGAAAACGCCTATTCGTGGGACAGCAGGCTCGCCCCGATGCTCGAGCTGATCGCGGGCGAACGTGTCGAAGCGTGAGTAAGGCGAGTGACTCCCTGATGGGGAGTTGAAGACATGGGTGAATGAATAAAAAGACCCAGCCGTGCAACGGCTGGGCTTTGTTTTTTTAGTAGATCGTAAGCGTCTGGAGGTTCGCGAGTGGGTTGCTGTTGCTGTTGTTGTTGTTGTTGTTGTTGTTGTTGTTGTTGTTGTTGTTGTTGTTGTTGTTGTTGTCGCGATTGATTTGAGGACTGCGCGAATGTGTTCCTGGAGCGAATGACTTCCCTCTCCAAAGCCCAGCCATTGCATGGCTGGGTCTTCTCGCACTCCAACAAACACCTTATTCAACCCAGCGTGAACACCGGGCGACTTTGCGCATCACCGCGCCACTGCTCCGCGGCGGCTTCCATCGTCACCCAGTTTGCATCGTGACGGATAATGGACTCCAGCTTCTTCGCGGCGGTCTTGAGGCCCGTGTACGTGCGAATCTTCCCCGTGCGAGGCAGACCCATGTCAGGGATGCCAGGATCGAATTCCCACGGGTGGAAGTAGAGCACCGCGGGGCGGTTCTGCTGGGCGGCCTGCTTGAGGCCCTGCTTCATGAACCACAAAGGCAGCAGGCGGAAATACCCGCCGCCGGCCACGGGCAGGTTTTTACCGAACTTGCGCAGCGTCAGCGGGGGGACTTCCAGCAGCGGGCGGCTGTCTTTCTGGCTCTGGATCAGGAAAGGCTTATCCGGCGCATCAGGCACGCCATACCAGTGATGACGGACGGGGAACACCGACGCATCGTAGGTGAAGCCTTCGTCGAGCAGCACATCGATGGCCCAGCTGGTTTCGGGCATCACGCTGAAGGTCGGGGCGCGGTAGCCCACCACCTTTTTCCCGGAAATGTCTTCGAGCACGGCTTTGCTGGCGTGGAGGTCTTCGCGGAAGGATTCCTTGTTCAGTCGATGCAGGCGGTCGTGCCTGGTTCCATGGCTGGCGATTTCATGGCCTGCGTCGGCGATGCGGCGGACCATCGCGGGGTAGCGCCTGGCCACGTAGCCCAGGATGAAGAAGGTTCCAGGGCGATTATGCCGATGAAAGAGATCAAGCAGCAGATCCACGCTGGCTTCTACCCGGCTGGGCCATTTGTCCCAGTCGCTGCGCGGAATGGTCTTGAACGCAGCTTCAATGTGGAAGTATTCCTCCACGTCGACACTGAGGCATCGAAGCGGACCGGCCGGGGTGGACGAAACTGTCGCAGTTGCTGAGGTCATAAGGCCTATCGGCGAAAAGGGTGTAGAAGCGTCGCAGTGCATGATAGCCATCGGCCTGATTGATGCTCGGCTGAAGTGTGCATCGGGCTTGCGGCGTCGATTCACCCCTCGAATCGTTTTTCAGTATATGCTGCAGAATATTCCGGGAATTTAAGGGATTTTACGCCCCGCCTGATCCATGGGGAAATGTTACGCTCACATCCATTACGCAGGACAAGATCAGACATGGTGACCAGGCATCCTACGATTCTGCTGACCAAGATCATCGCCACCATCGGCCCGGCGACCAACACGGTTCCCACGCTGGTAGAGCTGATTCGCGCCGGGGCACGCGTGTTTCGACTCAACTTCTCGCATGGCACGTTTGAAAACTTTGCGAAATCGCTGGCGGCGGTCCGTGAGGCGTCGGCCCAGACGGGCATCCCCGTGGCGGTGCTCGGCGACCTGTGCGGGCCCAAGATCCGCGTGGGGCAGGTGGAGTCGCCTGGCATCGAAGTAAGCGTGGGCGACACGCTGCACATCGGCGGGCCGGCCATCGTGGCCAGGGCGCCCGCAGCGGGCCAGCCTGTGGAGCTGTCATGCACGCTGCCTGCAGTGGTGGACGACGTTGAAATCGGCCATCGCCTGCTGATCGACGATGGCAATATCCGCGCGCTGGTGATCGACAAGATCGGCCAGGGCGACGGCAGGCGTCTGGTGTGTCAGGTGCTTGCAGGCGGGCGCATCAGTTCCGCCAAGGGCATCAACCTGCCTGACACCGGGCTGTCGGTTCCCTCACTGACGGATTACGATCGCAAGTGTGTGGCCTGGGCGCTGGAAAATGATCTGGAACTGCTGGCGCTGAGCTTTGTCCGTAAAAAGCAGGACATTCTCGATCTGCAGGCGCTGCTGCCTCACACCGCACGCAGGCCGCCGATTGTGGCCAAGATTGAAAAGCCGCAGGCCATGGAGCAGCTGGGCGAGATCATCAGCGCTGCCGATGGCGTGATGGTGGCCCGTGGCGATCTGGGCGTGGAGATGGAACTGGCTCAGGTTCCCATGGCGCAGAAGCGGATCATTGCCATGGCGCACGACTATGGCAAGTTTGTGATCGTGGCCACGCAGATGCTCCAGAGCATGGTTGATTCCACTACGCCGACGCGCGCGGAAGTGGGCGACGTGGCCGCTGCCATCGATCAGGGGGCGGATGCGGTGATGCTCTCAGGCGAGACAGCCGTGGGGCGGTTCCCGGTTGAGACGGTGGAGACGATGGCCCGCATCATCGAGGTGACGCAGGAACAGCTGGCGCACGACAGGCCAAGCTGGGGCAGGCCGCCTCGCCGGTTCCAGGAGTCGAGGCATCCCACTGCGGCGCTGGCGCATGGCGTGAGCGCGGTGGCGCACGATCTGCACGCGAAGTTCATCATCGTCTGGAGCCAGCTTGGCGGCGGGGCAAGGTATCTGTCGCAGAACAGGCCCAATATTCCCATCATCGCCGTCACCAGCGATGCCGATGCCATGGTGCGCATGACGCCGCTGTTTGCGGTGTATCCGGTGCTCATGGAAAAGCCTGCGGACATCAAGGCGTTCACTGCGAAGATGGACCAGATTCTTATTGAAAAGGGCATGGCCGAGCCTGGTGATCCGGTGATTATCGTCGCCGGCGAGCCGCTGGGTGAGCCTCACGTGACCAATACGATTGTGCTGCATCAGATTGGACAGGTCTGCCAGGTGCGCGGTCTGGCAAAGCCGGTGTAAGCCTTCGCGCAAGCAGAAGCCGGGGGGGCGATGCTCAAATGGGGCGCGTTACTGCTGCTGCTGATGCTGACGACCCAGCAGGGCTGTGTCGGTCAGCAGGGCCTGCAGCCACCCGATGGCTGGGAGGCGCAGGCGATCCCTTCGCGCCAGGCGTCGGACCCGACAGGCCAGCCCAGACTGCAGGTGGTCATCTGCTACAGCAAACTCATCTCCAGCCACGCCTGCCTGCGACTGGAGGGAGGCAACAATCAGATGCTCCTGTGGGATCCCGGGGGCAGCTATGGTGAAAACATGCCCGGGTATCACAGACAGGGCGATGTCCTGCTCGACCGCCATGCGCTGACGCTGGATCAGCTGTGGATCTACAGACGCTCTGGCTGTGGTGAGCCTTACATGCTGGTGTTTGAATGGCAGCTCACACCCGAGCAGGCCCGCCGATGTCGCCAGCTTTTCGAGCAGAGTCTGCAGCAGGGTGATTCAGGCGATGGCTTTCACACCGATGCGCCCGGCGGCGGATGCTCGGTGTATGTCAGTCGATTTCTCACGAAGCACTGTCCGGTGCTGCAGGGTTTGTCGGGCAACTGGTTCTGGCCTCACAATCTGGCGCAGACACTCTGGAAGCGACAACCAGGCTGCGTGCTGCTGTACCAGCGCGGCCAGCCTGTGATGCGGTATCGGCCGACGGAGCATGTGGCGAAGGGGGAGCAGGGGTGATGTGTTCGGTCTGCCTTCTCCTTCCGTCCTTCAGGCGCAGGCGGGAATCCACAGATCTTGCGACAGGCCATGAAGTGAAGTTCGGTCTCTGGCTGCGCGGGCAGTACGAAGGGGCTGTCATCGGATGCCCCGCACAAATCCCCTTGCCCCTTCGGAATAATCCATCGCATCCACCGGTAATCTTCACAGCAGGCTGGGCCGGGAATCCTTGACCGGCTGAGATGTGAATGTGACAATCCTTGCAGTGATTTTGTTGTTTTCAGATGACATAGACAGGGGAGCGATTATGCGGCGAAACGCCCTATTGGCTACTGCGATGCTGATGACCATGTCCGGTGCGATGCTCACCGGCTGCGCCTCAAGCCAGGATGATTACGACACGCCGCCTCGTGAGTCGTATCGTGGCCGCCTTGATGATCCGTACATGTCCACCCGCGCCGATCAGGCTTCGGATCGCGCCAGCATTCCCGCGCTGCTCGAGTTCACCGACAAGACCGCGCAGCAGCTGGCTCAGGATGTGACGAGCCTGCCTCACGTGGTGGAACGCTACGACGCCGCCAGCAGGACGCAGCGCCGCCTGGTGCTGGAAATGGGTGGCATCGACAACAAGACCCGCACGCCCAGTACCGACTTTGAACTCATCCAGCGCCGCCTGCGCTCGGAGCTGATGAAGAGCCAGCTGATCCGCAGCAAGTTCATGTTCGTGGAAAGCGTGGCGCGTCAGGAGCAGGAACTGCAGCGCATTCAGCAGGGCGGCGGCGCCAACCAGACCGACCGCTACGCCAACCAGGACATCTACATCCTCCAGGGCGACTTCCTCGAAGCCATCCGTGGCAATCGCAGGCAGTACTTCTTCAACTTCAAGCTCGTGCACGCTCAGACCCGCGAGATCGTCTTTGACAGCTCGTACGATCTGGGCCAGTTCACGGTCCGCTGATGCGGCCGGCGATGCTGTTTACTCACAGGATGCTGCGCATGATTTCACCGGGCCATGGCCGGTTATGGATGCCGCTTCGCTCGGCAGTGCTTTGCCTTGCTCTGCTGGCGGCGTTTGTGATGCTCACAGGCTGCTCGTCGCCACAGACCACGCGCCTGCAGGCCAGCGATTTTGATCAGACCATCGCCGTGATGGTCGAGAGCCTGTCGCGCAGCGAGTTTCTCGCCGGGCGTACGCCTGACTCGCCGCCTGCATGGGTGGTGATCGACAAGGTGGAGAATCTGACCACCGACGTGATCCCGCCTGCGGAGCAGTGGATGCTCGTGGCCCGCGTGCAGTCGGCGCTGCCTCTGCAGCACTTCCGCGAGAAGTATCGCGTGATGTTCCAGATCACGCCGGAGCGCCACGCGCTGCTCAGGCAGGCAGGCTTCACTGGCGAGCTGGGCACCGCGCCGCAGACGACGCACTCGCTTACGGCGCTGTTCATGTCGGCGCCGCGAGCCGGGCGTGATGTCAGCGCAGGTTATGTCACCAGCCGGCGCGAGTTCTACTATCTGGAATATCGCCTGGTGGATGTGGTCACCCGCGAAACGGTCTGGAACGATCGCTTTGAAATCTCCCGCCAGGCCAGGGGGCTGGCGATCGACTGATCACGATGAATCCCATGAAAGCAGGCCGATTCAACAACTCCGCCACGCTGCGCACGCTCAAGGCGTCGCTGCTGGCCTGCGGTCTGATGCTGGCGGCGGCGGGTTGCACTGCGGCGCCGAATCAGAAGGTGGTGTCTACCTTCACCACCGGCGAGTTTGGCCGAACGCGCGTGGAACTGCAGGAGAAGCTGCCTAAGAAGCCCGCACGCGGCCGCAATATTGATCGTGACTATCTGCTGGGCCATCTGCGCGTGGGCGTGCTGACGCTGGTTGATGGCTACCCTGATGGCGCATCGGGCGTGCTGGATCGCGTGTACGACGTGCTGCGCATGCAGGGGCTCAACAAGGACAAGACCACCACGTCGGTCCTGCTCAACGAAGACCTGAAAATCTGGAAGGGCGAGCCTTTTGAGCAGGCGCTGGCCTACAGCTACATCGCCGCGCAGTACGCCAGTCAGGGCAGCTGGGATAACGCACGCGCCGCCATCAGCGGGGCGATGTTCCATCTGGCCGACTTTGGCACCGACAGCACAGGCAAGCCGCTGGATACCCAGAGCGTGGTCACGCAGTCGTCCGATGAAAGCATGACCAGCTACAAGGTCGATGAAACCAACTTCGTGCTGGGCCATCTGATCAGTGCGCTGGCCAATCAGCAGCTGGGCAGGCAGGACGAAGCTGATGCCCACTATCGACAGGCCGTGCGCATCAATCCGTCGCTTCAGGGCTTCACGCAGACGCTGCGTCGCGGCCGGTACAACACCATTCTGATGGTCGACTACGGGCAGGGGCCGGTGAAGATCGGAACCGGGCCCGACCAGGCCGTGGCCACCTTCCAGGCGGTGACGGGCAGTGATAACGCGCCGCTTCGCGTGAACGTGGGCGATATGGCCGTGCGCGTGCCCGTGGTGTGCGATGTGAACCAGATGGCCCAGGATCATCGCTGGAACAATCTGGAAGACATGCGACTGGCCAAGAGCCACATCGGCAGCGCGCTGATGATCACAGGCGGAACGCTGGCCACGCTGTCGAACCACAATGAAACGCAGCTGGTAGGCGCCGGGCTGATGCTCGCAGGCCTGTTTGCCAGCGCCGGCGCGCATGCCGACACGCGCTACTGCGAAGCGATGCCTCAGCGGATTTATCTGGTTCCTCTGATGCTCCAGGCCAATGAGCGCATTGTGCTTCAGGTTGATGGCAATCCATCGTCGGCCATGACGCTGGCGAATCTGCATGCACCAGAGGATGGAAAAGTTCAGTTCCGTGTGGTGCGTCTGCTGACGGGCTCCGCGCTCAAGCCCTGGGCGGTTCCCGGGCAGGTGTACTACTCCAATCCCTACGCGCTGGGCTCGGGTGGATTGAATCTGCCTTACATCCTGGGCGGGGCGTGTGTGCGTCCGCCGACGCCGGAAGTGCTGGCGAGCTATCAGGCGTCGGGCTTCCTGCGCGACATGACCTTCAACGAGCTGCGCGACCTGTATCTGGCTGAGGACATCGAGTGGGAAAACTCGCCGCTGGAGTTCCCCGGCCTGCATGTGCTCGAAGGTGGTAAATCGCTGATGGCGCCACTGCCTGGCACCACGGGGTATCAGCGACTGTTCTGCCAGGTTCACCCGCCTTATCGGCCAAAGAGTGAGCAGGTCAGAGCTGCAGCGCAGCGCATCCGTGATCAGCTGGCGCAGGAAAATAGTCTTCGTGGCCAGTAATGGGCCGGGTTAAGATGACCATCGGCTGCCCTGATTCAGCGAGCAGCCTGACCTGAGAGGGAGTACAGATCATGTTTCATAAATCAATGATCGTCGTGGCAATGCTCGCAGCGGGCATCTGCCTGGGAGGCTGCAACAAGGACAACGTGCGTGCGCCCGAAGGCATCCGCACCGATCCGCTGGCAGGGGGCTATCCGCAGAATGTGGCGCTCAACGGCCTGCATAACTCGCTGGTGGTCGATCAGCCTATCGTCGAACCGCGCTCGGCCGACAGGCCCATGCGCGTGACGGTTCCGCTGCGCTCGGTGGCTGAAGGCACCCTGCGGGTTCAGTATCGCTTCATCCTGCTGGATGATCGCGGCCGACCGGTGCGCTCGAATCAGGAAGGCTGGCGCTATCAGGTGATCGCCCGCCGCACGCAGGTGTTCGTGGAAACCAGTGCGCTGGATACCGATGCGGTCGACTGGCGTCTGGAAGTGCGCAGCGCCCAGTAATACCCCCTGAGATTTCACACGCATCGCCCCATGGCGATGGGAGGAAGAACGATGAAGGCGATTTCAAACGTGCATTCGACGCGGCGCGGCGTTTCGGCCTGGCTGGCCATGCTGCTGCTGACGGCGGCGATGATGATTCTGCCTGGCTGCTACAGCGCTCCGGGCAAGGATAAGAAGCTGGGGACCTACTACCAGAACATCCCGGGCAGCAGGGACCGCGTGACCGAAGCCGCCCGCCAGGTGATGGGGGAGATGGGCTACCTGCTCGACAGCGACACGGTGGATGCGGGCGTGGCGAAGCTGCGCTACCGCACGGCGTTTGATACGAAGATTCTCCTGAGCATCGACCCCTCGGCCGGCGATAACTATTCGCGCGTGGGTGTGCTGGTGACCCCCGGCCACAGTGAAGGCCTGAGCCAGAACGTGCTTAAACGCATTGACGAGCGGGCCGCCGGGGTGCGCTGAAGCCCGGCTGGCTCTGAGCGTTAACTGTGAGTTTGGCCAGAGCATGCGCTGTCCTGAGGTTGCTGTCAGGCGGATGCGGGAATAGAATCACCTGCTCGGACTGTTCATTTAGAACAAAGCTCCCTGCTCAAAGGAGTGGGGGAAGGAGATAAGTCATGGCAAGTGATGCCGTATTGGAACTGACTGACAGCAACTTTGAAGCGGAAGTCCTCAACAGCGACGTTCCGGTTCTGGTCGACTTCTGGGCTGAATGGTGCATGCCCTGCCGTATGCTGGCTCCGACGATCGACGAGCTGGCCAACACCTACAAGGGCCGCGCCAAGGTTGGCAAGGTGGACACCGACTCGAACCGCGATGTGTCGGTGAAGTATGGCATCAGCGCCATCCCCACGATCCTGCTGTTCAAGAACGGCCAGGTCATCAAGAAGTTCGTCGGTCTGGCTCCCAAGCAGGAATTCGCCACCGAGATCGACAAGGCTCTGGCCTGAGCCAGGCCTGACGCCTGTTGCGATACCATGTCCATCCGCTTTCAAAAGCAGATTCTGCCCAACGGACTGACGGTGATCGCGGAGGAAAATCCCTCCGCTCACACGTCGGCGGTGGGCTTTTTCGTGCGCGCAGGCGCACGCGATGAAGAAGCCCGCTTCATGGGGGTATCGCATTTCCTTGAGCACATGATGTTCAAGGGCACGGCCCGCCGGTCGGCCGATGACGTCAACCGCGAGTTCGACGAAATCGGCGCCAACTACAACGCCTTCACCAGCCAGGAAATGACCGCCTACTACGCGCAGGTACTCCCCGAGTATCTGCCTCGGGCGGTGGACCTGCTGGGCGACATGCTGCGGCCGGCGCTTCGTCAGGGTGACTTCGACATGGAAAAGAATGTCATCCTCGAAGAGATCAGCATGTACGACGACAGGCCGGGCGACCGCCTGCAGGATGTGCTGCTGGAAACCTACTTCGGCTCGCATCCGCTGGGCTTCCGTGTGCTGGGCTTCAAGGAAACCGTCTCGGCCCTCACGTCCGACCAGATGCGGGCGTACTTCGAGCATCGCTACAGCCCGGATAACATCGTGGTGTCGCTGGCCGGGCGTCTGCCTTTCGATGAAACCGTCAGGCAGATCGAAAAGCTCACGGCCCACTGGCAGCCCACTGGCGCGGTCAGGCAGTATGCCAGGCCCGACCCGCAGGCCGTCACCCGCACGATGAAGCAGCCCAACGTCAACCGTCACTACACGGCCATGATCTGCCCGGGCCCGTCGGCTCAGGATGACATGCGCTACCCGGCGCGCATCCTGGCGGATGTGCTGGGTGACAGCGACGGCTCGCGGCTGTACTGGGCACTGGTCGACCCCGGCCTGGCCGACTCGGCCGACCTGTCATTCGTGCCCCAGGATCAGACGGGTAACTTCTTCGCCTTCGCCTCGTGCGATCCTGAGCGATCAGAGCAGGTGGAGGAGATTCTGCTTTCGACGCTGGAAAGCTCCATCGCCACGCTCGACGATCAGGAAATTCAGCGGGCCAAGAACAAGATCGCCACGCTGGCCACGCTCCAGGGTGAAAGCACACTGGGGCGCATGCACAGCATGGGCGCCAAGTGGCTGTATCAGGGCCAGTATGTGACGCTCGAGGAAGAGCTGTCGCGCATCATGGCCGTCACGAAGGATCAGGTTCAGCAGGTGGCGGGCAGCCCGGCGTTTTCGCCTCGCGCCATCGTCAGGCTTGGTCCGGAAGAAGCTTCGCCATCGCAGAACTGATCTTCCTCTGTCCCTGCTGATGCAGCCCTGCAGAACCGGGACAAAAGAGGGATAATATTTGAGGGGTCAATGACTGATTGACCCGTGAAGCCCTCACGCAGAAAGATCGTATGGATCCCATCCCTGAAATTCTGGCCGACCTGCGCGCAGGCAAGATGATCGTGCTGGTGGATGACGAACAGCGCGAAAACGAAGGTGATCTGGTCTGCGCCGCTCAGTTCGTCACGCCTCAGATCATCAACTTCATGCTCCGCGAAGCCCGTGGCGTGCTATGTGTCACACTCACCGGGAAAGACTGCGACAGGCTTGAACTGGCCCCGCAGGGCTCGATCAACAACACGCAGCGCGGGACGGCTTTCACCGTCACCATCGATGCGCATGAGCGCTTTGGCGTCACCACCGGCGTGAGCGCTGCTGATCGCGCCACAACGATTCTGGTGGCCTGCGATCCCAACTCCACGCCTGATGATCTTGCCCGCCCGGGGCATATCAATCCGCTTCGCGCCCGCGATGGCGGCGTGCTGGTGCGCGCCGGTCAGACTGAAGGCTCGGTGGACCTGTGCAAGCTCGCAGGGCTGCGGCCGGCGGGGGTGATCATCGAAGTGATGAACGACGATGGCAGCATGGCCCGCCTGCCCGATCTGGAAAAACTCTGCGCCAAGCATCAGCTCAAGATGTGCAGCGTGGCCGACATCATTCAGTATCGCCTGGCCCGCGAGCAGCTGGTCCAGCGCATTGATGAAGCCGTCATCGAAACGCCTCAGGGCCCGTTCCGCCTCATCGCCTACGACAGCGCGGTGGACGCGCTGCCTCACGTGGCGCTGGTCAAGGGCGATGCTCTGGGCAAGCTCGACGCCACAGGCCAGCCCGTGGAGATTCAGGAGCCCGTGCTGGTGCGCATGCACAGCCAGAACCTGCTGGGCGACGTGTTTGGCGACAGCACTCAGCCTTCAGGCCAGACGCTGCGCAAAGCCATGGAGATGATTCAGCGTGAAGGTCTGGGCGCGGTGGTGTATCTGCGTCATGAGAAGATGGGCAGCGGCCTGCTGCGCCGCCTGCAGACGCTCCACACGCCTTCGGGTGCGCTGCATCAGGGCCTGCGTCCCGACGAAGGCGACGGGCCTGCCATTGGCAGGAGCCAGACCCAGCCGGGCATCGCGCCGCCTGCAGATACGGGCGACTATGGCATCGGCTCGCAGATCCTGCGTGATCTGGGCATCCGCCGCATGAAGCTGATCACGAATCATCCTTTCCATCCCACGGCCCTGCAGGGCTTCGGCCTGGAGATCGCCGAGTTCGTTCCGGTTTCGTAAGCCTGTTTCCAGTTCATTGCCAGCTTTGACTAGACGAGGGTTTTCGGCCCTCGTCTGTTTTTTTGTTACTGGCGCGGGGGTGACGCAAGGGGTAGCCCTTGCATAAAAGCCCTCTGTTTACGCCACACTGACAAAGCATGAACGATTCTTCATGCCCTTTTTAAGCTCGCTTCATCCGCCATCTCTACACTTCAGTTGGAGGTCAGGAATGACTGAGCAGTGATCAGTGAGGTGCGTATGTGGATGCTGGTTTTAGGGTTTTTTTTGTTGACCCTGCTGGCGGCTGCGTTTGCCTTCACAGATGTAGGCCGCAAGTACCACAAGATCGCCAGGATCTGCTTCTACATCCTCATGACATGCTTCGTCATTTCTCTGGCCATTCTGATTGGCGACACCACTCAGGAGGTCTGAACTCCACCAGCGTTGTAACGGTTTGATTTACGGATGAACGACAGCACACCGCTGTCACCAAATCAGGAGGATCAGTCATGACGTCTAATGCACAGAACCGTATGCCTCACGACATCAAGGACGATGCGGGCAACATCAAGGATGACCTGCATCAGCTCAAGGATGACCTTCACAAGACCGGCCAGCATGCCATGGCTCATGGCAAGGAACTGGGCAGCAAGGTCGTCGAAAAAGGCCGTGAACAGGCCGAGTACATGAAAGAATGTGCTCAGGACACCTTGGAAAGCGCACGTCATTACGCCAAGGAAAAACCGATGATGGTCATGGCGGCTGCCTTCGGCGTGGGCGTGGTGGCAGGACTGCTGCTTCGCGGCAGGTGATTGAATCCAACAGCAGTGCGCCTGGTGTCCAGGTGCACTGCTTTTTTGAGGACTCAGTCACGCAGCCTGCATGGGATCATCCTGCGCCAGGTGTGGTCGCCATGCCTGGCGCAGGTTTTTCTCTTCATGGGGAGGGTAGGCGATGAATCCGAGTCTGACAGGAGGGACGGTGATGAGATTGATGCAGCGGCTGTTTGACATGACCGCATCCATGCTCGAAACCGAAGGCCGTGAGCTGCGGGATCAGGTCTATCGTGTCTGCCTGTCGCTGATCATTCTGTGTGTCGCCATTCTGTTTGCCATCGCCGGGACGATCATCGGGGGCGTGGCTGCTTATCACGGCCTGCGCAATGTCATGGGGCCCGCCCAAGCCCTGGGCGTGCTGACGCTGGCGGTGCTGGTGATTGCTGCGGTGCTTATCGTGGCCGGCTGTCGGGTGTATCCGGGCCACAAGTCGCAGGAAAAGTCGGCGGAAGAACAATTGGAAAAGGACGGGCCGTCACTCTATCAGGGGAATGAAGCCAGGCCGTTGACGACCTGGTCACAGGCGACTGCCGATACGCCGCCTGTGCTGCCAGGTCCTTATGGAGGACCCAGCGCCATGCACGCATCACCGATGGACACCATGCACCGGACGGTGGAACAGTCGAAGGATCTGATCCGCAAGCACCCGGTGGCCGCCGCCGGGGTGGCTTTCGGGCTGGGGATGATTGTCTCCCGCTCAAGCATGGCCAGGTCCGCCGTGAAGCTCGGGGCCATCTGGGGAGGCAGGCAGCTGATCGACCGTTTTGTCTTCCATTCCAACCGATCGTCATGGTGATAGGCTGTTACACGAATGAGGCGGCCTTTGATACCATGAGGGGATGATTCAACACCTGACGGTTGGTATGGCTCTTGGCTACCTGTGCGGCTCAATTCCCTTCGCATTGCTGCTGGGATGGTCGCGCGGGGTGGATATCCGCAAGGTAGGCAGCGGGAACGTCGGAGCCACCAACGTCGGCCGCACGCTGGGGCGTAAGTGGGGCATCGCCTGCTTCATTCTCGACGTGCTCAAGGGCCTGATTCCCGTGCTGGCTGTCGGGGCCTGGATGGGGCTGCTGACACAGAATCAGTTGAGCAATGAATCCTCCCTCATCTGGCTGGCTTCGGGCGTGGCAGCGGTGGTGGGGCATGTCTTTCCGATCTGGCTTAAGTTCAAAGGTGGTAAGGGCGTCGCAACCGCGCTGGGCGTGCTGCTGGGCTTCTGGCCTGTGCTGACGGTTCCCGGTCTACTGGCGGCGGCGACGTGGGTGGTGCTGGCGCTGGCCAGCCGCTACATCAGCGTGGCCAGCGTGGGGGCCGCTGCGGCGCTTCCGGTGTATCTGGTGGTGCTGGGTCTGTTCTGGCGACAGATGACCCTGGGCCAGCTCTGGCCTTTCCTTGCTATCAGCACCGCCCTGGCGCTGCTGGTGATTGTCCGCCATCGCAGCAATATCGCCCGCCTCAAAGCCGGGACCGAGCCCAAGTGGGGCCAGCGCAAGGCCCAGGGCAGCGAGCCCTCGACCACCCCGGCGGCCCACTGACAGACTCCCACAGGGCAAAATCACACCGCAAACTTTTGTTACCCGTCTGCTGAGCCGATATTACAATCGCCCGGCTAGGGGTAATTCTCTTTCCTTAACGATCAGGATGAGTCATGACTGACTGGATCAAGCTTCACGGCGAATCATTCCGCAACAAGACCGCGCTGGTTACGGGCGGAGCAGGTTTCATCGGTTCTCACATCACCGAAGCCCTCATCACGCTCGGGGCCAAGGTGCGCGTGCTCGACGATCTGGTGGGGGGCGATGTCAACAACCTCACCCCGGCCGAGGCTGTCAAAGACGGCCGCATCGTCTTCACGCAGGGCAGCATTCTGGATCAGGATGTGCTCAAGAAGGTGACCGAGGGCGTGGATTACGTCTTCCACCAGGCTGCGCTGGGCTCGGTTCCCCGCAGCGTGGAACTGCCCCGGCTTTACAGTGATGTGAACATCATGGGCACGCTCAACGTGCTCGAAGCCGCCCGCGCCGCCGGCGTGAAGCGTGTGATGTTCGCCGCCAGTTCCAGCGCCTATGGCGATTCGCCCACGTTGCCCAAGATCGAGAACATGCCCGTGCTGCCCAAGAGCCCCTACGCCGCCAGCAAGGTGGCGGGTGAAGCGCTCATGCGGGCCTATGCCGACAGCTACGGCCTGGACACGGCCTGCCTGCGTTACTTCAACATCTTCGGCCCGCGTCAGAACGCCAACAGCGCCTACGCCGCAGTGATCGCCGGCTTTGCCAAGGCCATCCTGGGCAACAAGCCGCCGACCATCTTCGGTGATGGCGAGCAGTCGCGCGACTTCACCTTCGTGCACAACGCGGTCCACGCCAACCTGCTGGCCGCCCGCTGTGAAAAGCCCATCGGTGGCAAGGTGCTCAACGTGGCGGTGGGGCAGCGCATCACCGTCAACGAACTGGCTAAGGAAATGCTGGCCATCTACCAGCGCCCCGAGTTCACGCCGATCTACCAGCCTGAACGCGCGGGCGACGTGAAGCACTCGCTGGCCGACCTGTCAGCCACGAAGCAGACCATCGGCTACGAGCCCGTGGTGAGCTTCACCGACGGCCTCAAGGCCACGCTCGCGTGGTACAAGCAGGTCATCTAAGACTTCCGCGATTTCCCGATTGAATTCCTCGACAGGCCTTGCTCTCAAGCAAGGCCTGTTTTCATTTCCACTTGAATGATCATGTGGCTTATTCAGTACAGAATTTTCATTTTCATGCTATCGTAAGTCATTGCAGATTAAGTGGATATGAAAAATACTTGAATTTATTATGGTAGAACCATATATTGGCTACTGGTTCTATCATTTTCTCTTTTCCTGCGTTTTGCCTTCTGTTGGGTGGGGTGGGGTTTCTGGATTGTGCGTCGGGGCTGCTGGCGAGGGCGCAGGTCAGGACATCGGATTCGCCGGGGGAAGTGTTGTCTGGATTGTGGTCGTCCGGTCATTCCCAACAAGGAGTCTGAGATGAGGAAGCAATCGTTGTCCGCGTTTGTGCTCATGTGGGTGGCGGCTCTGCTGCTGCTGACATCGCAAGGTCATGCCAGTCCACCGCCACCAGGGACCAACACGATTACCGTTGAAAGCGCGGGCGTCGTGGCGTTCAAGAAGGATTTCTTCGGGAATCTCAAGATCACCCCCTACACCGCTGAGCCCACCGATGTTCCCGAAGGTCCGGGTCACAGTCTGGTGACCATCACCTCCGGCCCGGGCATCTTCAACAGCAGCTGGGAGACGGATGATGTCGAGTTCGTTGCCTTCCGTGTGCATAAGAATCCTGTGACACCGACGGCGGATGCGTTTTTCCCCGGCCTCATGGGCAGCCGCTATTCCAAGGTTGTGCGGGTGGTGGACAGTTACAACCTGATCGTCGACTTCGAATACAACGGCGGGGAACCCTCGTCACCGGCGATTTCACTCAATGCTTCGGGCTACTTCTTCATTGACTGTCGCGCGGCATTGCGTGCGATGGTAGCCGCGCAGACTGTTCCCACGGTTTATCTGTTCCAGGCCAATGAGACGTATGTCACCAAGGGCATGCCCAACATCAACTACAACAACGTCTCGGGCGCCGGGGACATGTGGTGGTACTCCGACGACAACAACGATCGTGCCAACATCAAGATCAGCGCTGAAGACGCCTATGATTCGGGCATCACGCCACTGGCGATCCCTAAGGGGCCTTTCTTCAACCTGGCCACGCATGACCGCAGCATCTACCTGGACCGGATCAACATTCTTGGTCCCACGTATGCACCTTTCGTGGTTCAGGACCAGTGGGCCAACTCGATGTATGCGTATGCCAATGGCCAGTGCGAACGCACGTTCGAAATCAAGAACTGCAACACGCTGGCTGAAAAAGAAGCGACAACCGCCTATCACAGCGTGATGCCACCTGATGCCAGCTGGCTGGCTCCGCCACTGTCGACCTCCATTGGTGGCGGTGGCAAGCGTGGTGATCGTGGTGACGGCGTGGTGGACATCATCGGCTACCAGCGCTGGAACCTGATCCGCACCACCTGGGTGGCCAAGACCATTCACTCCATCAAGAACAATGACGGCGCGGGCAACTACAACTTCATCGATGGTGAAGAAGTCGACTCCAACGGCAAGCCTGTCCACATGGTGTATGAAGCCGAATTCGTCAAACGCAATCGTTTCAATGGCGTCTCGGTCTCGTTCCATGATGGCAGCAGTGGTGATGCACGGCGCGTGGCTCGTGTGGAATCAGACAATTTCAGCTATGCCATGCTGTCCAACCAGTACTGGATTTATGGCACGTCGAATTCTCAGACCGAACCCACTCAGATCGAAGTGGCGGGCTACACGCTTTACTTTGGCAACGATGGCGACTGGCGTCGTGAAAATGGCAATAACGACAGCCGTTATGGCCTGATCAACATGATCGAAGCTCGCCTGTTTGACCGCATTCCCCGAGTGGGGGATACGGTGACGGTTGAGCATGTCACCGGTTCCACCTATCGCGTCTGGGGCTGGGGTCTGCAGCTTGGTGATGAACTGACGTATAGCGGTACGGATTACACCATCGCCACCCGCACCCGTAAGTACACGGTGGGCACCATCATGGGCACGACCCATGCCAGCAACTACGCCCACTACTGGGAAATCACGTTTACCAGCCCGACCGGCCTGCCCACCAGTGGCAGCTTCAACACCACGGTCAAGACCAGCGCTACCGAGTTCCTGCTCGACGGTACGCCTCGCACGGCCAACATGGTCTATAACCGCGATCTGTCGGGTCACTGGCAGTACAACCGCGCCGAAATGAACTACGAATACCGCAATATTCTGTTCAACGGCATGTACCGCCAGACCAGCAACCCGCATAACAACGGCTCGACCTACATGGGGCTGTGGGAGTTCCCCACCAAGCAGGAATGGGTCAACTGTGTGGCCATGGATTCGGATGGCAGCACACTGGGGATACCTGCCAAAGCAGGGGGCAGTGAAGCCTTCTCCACGAACCAGGTCATGCGTCTGCGTAATGAGCATCCGGACAGTCTGACCACGAATCATCACATTCTGGTCGATAACTCCCGACTGGAGATTTTCCGACTCACGGCCAATCACTCGCCGGTGTGGCTGAAAAATCGGCCGACGCTCATTGGCAACTCGCGTATCCACAATCCGGTTCTGCTTGATACGCTTGGTGTGTTCGTTCCGGCCAATGCCAATGGCATGTCGATCGGTCTGACCGATGGCCATACCCTTGATCTGAGCAATTCGACGTTCGGCGAACCAGGCATCAACTCGTACACACCGCTGCGTGTCTGGGGTGAAGGAACGTTGATTCTGGATAACGTTGTCTTCCACCAGTACACCGGGACGGAATGGAGCGGGTTGGAAACGACGTTGTCCGCCGGACTGCCTGACGCTGGCTTTAATATGACCATTACTGGCGATGGTGGCGAAGGTTCCTTCCGCCTGCTTGGTACACCGACTACGGGCAGCATCACCATTACCAACTGGACCATCCGCAAGGCTTATCTGGCCTCTAAAACGAACATCGTGGGCATCAGTGCGCAGTGGCTCAGCTGGCCCAGCCTGTTCACCAACGTGAGCTTCAATGGCTTGCCTGGAGACGATATCAATCCCTGAGGCTCCGGGGATGATTTACTCCATGTTCAGCGGTGACATCAAGATGGACCCCTGGCGAAAGCCGGGGGTCTTTTTTAATGTCGGAGCAGAGGGCGGCGGGGGCGCGATTTTGTGCAAGGCCTGCATGATCCTGCTAAACTTTGGCCTTGATGACTTACTCAATTTCACTCCGGAGTTGTTCCATGAGCTGGCTGGTGAGCGCATTTGCAGACGAAGCGGGTCCGACGACTGAAGAACAGATCAAGGCCCTGAAGAAGGCAGGCATCAAGCATATCGACCCTCGCTCGGTCGAAAGCTACAACATCACCACGCTGCCTCTGGACATCGCTCAGGATGTGGCCCGCAAGTACAAGGAAGCGGGCATCACGGTGCATATGTTCGGCTCGCCTCTGGGCAAGATCGACATCTCCGAAGACATGAACATCGACCTGGACAAGCTGCGCCACCTGGGCAAGCTCTCGAGCATCTTCGGGTGCAACAAGGTCCGCATCTTCAGCTACTACAACAAGCACAACGTCCCGGCCGACCAGTGGCGCGATGAATCGCTGCGCCGCCTGCAGCAGCTCACCGCTCTGGCGCGTGAACTGGGCCTGGTGCTCTATCACGAAAACGAACGCCACATCTGGGGCGATACGCTTGAGCAGGTCAAGACGATCGTTCCGCTGCGTGGCGAAAACTTCAAGCTTATCTTCGACTTCGATAACTACAACCAGTCGGGCGATGATGTGTGGAACAACTGGGTGGCGCTGCGCGATGCGACCGACGCGTTCCACCTCAAGGACAGCTCGCGCGGCGCTGATGGCAAGCACCATCACACGCCCGTGGGTCAGGGCGGGGGCCAGGTTGAGAAGATCCTGGCCGATGCGCTCTCGCGTGGCTGGAACGGCCCGCTGGTGCTCGAGCCTCACCTCAAGCACTCGGGCGCTGTGGCGGCCACCGGCCCCAGCGGTCAGTCGAACCAGGCCTTCAAGGACATGACCCACGCCGAATGTTTCCAGGTGGCCGCTGAAACGGCGCTGGGCCTGATGGGCAAGATCAAGGCTCCCGTGGTCTGAGTGATTCATCCTGCAGTGCAGTCGTCGGACCGATGTGTCCCTGTGATGATGGAGGTTGACCCGTGTTGAAACAGCGATCCTGGCAAGTGGTTCTGGCCGGTGTGGCAGTCACCTCAATGCTTGCTGGCGTGACGGTGGCGCAGCAGGGTGAAGAAGCGGATGCTTCATCTGCGCCGCAGACTCAGTCTTCCAACCCTGCGTCGAATCAGCCCCAGCAGGGCTCGGCCGAGGATGTGATGAAGAACCTCATCGAGCAGATCAAGCAGAATCCGCTCATTGAGCCGTCGGGAACGCAGCCCGCGGGCCAGTCGCCTGCGACGCTGCCTCAGGGCCAGCAGCCCGCTCGTACGGGTGTGGACCCCAACGTGATCGGCGTGGCGCCGGGCAGCCCGGCTCCCAAGCTCCGCCGCGAGGGTGAATTTGTGATCGCCCGCAAGGGTCGTCTGGTGCGTTCGAGCGACGGCCTGCATACGCTCTTTGTCTTCGAAGCCGATTCTGAAAAGTCCCCTGAAGCGCCGATGGCGCTGCTTCCCTGCCAGATGCTCCAGAGCATGGAGGACCTGGTGGGCCAGCGTGGCGATCAGCTCAAGTTCGTGCTCTCAGGCCAGATCCTGGTCTACCGCGGTGCAAACTACCTGCTGCCTACGATGATGACCCTGGCGGAAGATCGCGGCAATCTGCAGTAAGCTGTCAGGAATCAAGCCCTCCCATTCAATCAAGCGCAAGGCCTGACGAGAGTTCGTCAGGCCTTGTTGTTTTGGGTGGCCGATATGACAGACACATTCAGTCGAGTCTGATCTCCCCATCCGTCATGCCCGCGCAAGCGGGGGTGACGATGGGATAGGCTGCGCACAAGGAGGGACTGCAGCATCGCTTTTCACAGGCGTATCAGACCACACCCAACCAGGGCGAGCCGTTGTCGAATTCCACGAGCTTGAGCGAGGGGAACTGCTGCTGAATCTTTCGGCCAAGCACGCGCATCGCTTCCCATTCCGTCGCATGATGCATGGCGTCGATGACCATCAGGTCATGTTCGCGAGCGAAGCGCACCACGCCATCAATGATGTCGCCGCCCATCAGCAGGTCGTAGCCCAGAGGGAGCGCACAGCTGGCGGCAGCCCATCCCTGGCAAAGCCCGCCCCACGCCAGAGCCACGCGGGTGACCGGGCGGGTCAGGTCGCCATCATAGCGCACGAAGGGGATGCCCAGCTTTTCCTTGACCTGTCTGGCCAGCGTCCCCAGCGGCGTGGTGGGGATGGTGATGACAGGCACGCCGCGCGACCAGTCCTGCGGGCAGTCGGTCCAGCCCATCTGCTCGATGACAGCGGCGGGCATGCCCCAGTTCACCAGGTCGATGTTGGAATGGAACCGATGCACCGTGATGCCATGTTCCCGACAGACGGATTCAATCGCGCGATTGGCGGGAACGTCATGCTCGGGCGTCGCCTTTCCCCATTTGTAATCGGGGGCGATGGGGTAGGTGATTTTTTCGTGCGTGATGCCCAGATTCAGCCCCTGCGCGGGGAACTGACGGAGCATGTCCGACGTGAGCCACCACGCCAGACCGATGCCGGTGACAGGCCTGTCGGGCCCGCCTGCTTCGTAGATGTTTTCCGAACCAAAGGGGGGATTGGGAGCGATGGAAAAGACATACTCCACCACATCGCGCGCCAGAAGGGTCGGGTTCTTCATGAGCCTCTGCCTGAACGGAATGGTGAACTGCGGGTCCGAGTTCAGGCAGCATAGCAAAGAATAAGGTCGCCCAATGATCCTTATCGATCAGGGTTTGACCTGAGATGACGGGATCAATAGCCCGCAGGGCTCGGAGAGGGATCGGAGGTAATGTTGCGATCGTCACGCAAGGGGCGTCTGGTGTGTTTGAGCGACGGCGTGCATGATGCTCCAGAGCATGGAAGACCTGCTGGAGCAGCGGGGCGTGAATGGTGAATTGAAAGAGCCCAGCCATGCAATGGCTGGGCTTTGTTGTTTTCGAGGGGGTGCGAGTTGGTGAAGATTGAGTGGGGGCATGCTCGTGAAGATCGCGTGCGATACGTGCTTGCGAAGATCGATGCGCTATCGCGGTGATGGAGGTATCGACATCCTGACCCCCATCAAAGCCCATCCATGTAATGGCTGGGCTTTGTTGTTTTCGAGTTTGTTGTTTTCGAGGGGGTGCGAGTTGGTGAAGATTGAGTGGGGGCGTACTCGTGAAGGTCGCGTGCGATACGTGCTTGCGAAGACCGATGCGCTATTGCAGCGATCGAAGTATCGACATGCTGACCCCCATCAAAGCCCAGCCGTTGCACGGCTGGGTCTGCAAGGTCTTCAAGGTCTTCAAGGTCTTACACGTCTCACAATTCTTCCGGATCGTCAGGGTCTTCGCGATCTCCCGGCTCCCTCAACCTCAACCCGCTCACCACGTCACGGGGCTCTTGGAGGTGGCGATGTTGTTGTCATCGCGCCAGGTATTGCGCATTTTGAACCAGCCGGCTTTGATGCCTCGGACGGTGTAGGTTTTGGCGTGGCCGTCGATGAACGCCGCGTTCATGGCGCCTGTTCCGGGTCGCAGGGCGATGTTCTGATGCCAGTAGTCGCGGCCGATGTTTGAGTTGGCGTTGTTCATCTCGCGCAGATACCAGGGATTGGAATTCTGCTGCTTGATCTGGAAGACGTTGGGGTCGCGTGCGGTGATGCCATCCATGACCAGCACGGTCTGGGCGGCGCGGTAGACGTCGGCTTCACGCATGCGGAAGCGGTTGCGGTCGGGCACTCCCAGCGACTGATCGGCGGGGTCGACTGGGTTGCCACTGTTGGCGACAAAGCCCAGGAAACTGTTCCAGGAGTAATCGGCGATGCTCGTATCGCGCGTCATGGAGATGCGATTGCGATACACCGTCGGGCAGGTCAGAAGATTGGGACTTGCCAGCGTGGTGACGGCCACGGGCGTGGTGTTGGAATAAGGCTGAATCTCATGGGCCCAGTATCGGACGCTGGAGACCTGAGTATAGACCGCCGGGAAGTAGGTCTTGTTGTCCTGCTGATAGCCTGCTGACGCCACACCGAGCTGCCTCAGGTGCGTCAGACACTGGATCATGTTGGCCGATTCGCGGGCTTTGCTCAGGGCAGGCAGCAGCATGGCAATGAGCATGGCCACGATGCTGATAACAACAAGCAGTTCCACCAGTGTGAATGCACGACGGGAAGAAACGTTGCAATTTGGCATGTCCAGACTCCCGGGAAAATGGCCGCTATGGCCGCATGGTTAAGACACTCACCATTGAACGGGACTTGTGCTGTTTGAAATGTTGTGGCTGTCGCGCCAGACATCGCGCAGCTTGAACCAGCCTGCCTTGATGTTCGGGGCGGAGTAGGTTGATGCATGGCCGTCGATGAACGAGGCGTTCATGCTGCCCGCGCCATCGGCCAGACGCAGGTTCTGATGCCAGTGATGCCTGCCGATGCCGCCGGTGCTGGCGTAGTTCATGTGGCGCAGATACCAGGCATTACTGGTCTGCTGCTTGATGACCACCACAGTATCAAACGCGGTGATGCCATCCATCAGCAGCACGGTCTGCGAAGCGCGGTAGACATCTCTGTCACGCATGTTGAAGTTGTTGCGGTCGGTGATGCCCCGGCTCACGTCAGCGAGGTCAGGCGTGTAGCCGGCGGCGCTGGTGTTGGTCGTGACACCCAGATAGCTGTTGTAGGAGAAGTCGGTGGGTCGCGCGTGAGGGTCACGGCGGATGCGGGTATGCAGGCCTGCCCGCTGGAAGGTGGGGCAGCGATAGATGTTGAAGGGATTGCGAGCCCGCAGTTCGGGCGTGGCGTCGTTATCCGCGCCGACGTCTTCGAGCGTCACACGCGTGTAGTAGGCGACGGAGGTGTACCAGGGATTGCTCGCCGGGAAATAGCCTTTCTGGTCGGACTGATACGTTAACACCGCGGTGATCAACTGCCGCTGGTGGCTCAGACACTGAATCATGCTGGCCGTCTCGCGCGTCTTGCTCAGCGCAGGGAGCAGGAGGGCTACAAGCATGGAAATGATGCTGATGACCACCAGCAGTTCAATGAGTGTGAAGGCACGGACGTTATTCGACAGACGGATAGACATGATGTACCCCGCGAATTTCCAAGGCAACGCCGTTAACAGCAAAGATGCTGCCCCGGATATATATCAGGACAAGTGTAAAGCTAACTTCCAATAAATGCTACAAAAATCTGATATTGAGGGTGTTAAGTACGTCTTATTGATTGATACTTATTATAAATACGATTTATCTGGATGAGGGGATTGCGTGCTGATCCACGTTATCCTCTGCCTGCGGGCGGTTTTACGACCGGGCAGGGCGTACGCTACATTGGTGCGTCCTGACCAAGCACCCTTTTGGATGATCGACGCATGCCTCAGCAGCCATTCGAAGTCGAAAATCACGGACAGATGATCCGTGGCACCGCGTATGTCCCGGCCGGGACAGGCCGATTCCCCGCCGTCGTGCTCTATCACGGCTTTACGGGGAACCGCATGGAAGGCGGGTTCTTCTTCGTGGAACTGGCCCGTCGCCTGTGCCAGGCGGGCATTGCGGCCATCACGTTCGACTTCCGCAACTCGGGCGAGTCCGACGGCCGCTTCGATCAGATGCTGGTCACCGGCGAGCTGAGCGACGGCCTGCGTATTTCGCAGTGGGCGGCGTCGCAGGTGTATGTCGATCGCTCCCGGATGGGGCTGTTTGGTTTCTCGCTGGGCGGGATGCTGGCGGCGTGCACTGTCGGCCGTACGCCGATGTACAAGGCGCTGCTCCTGGGCGCGCCCACGACGGAGCGCAATCTGGCCCGCAACGCCCAGACGCGCGTCGATGACGCCGGGCGGATCGTGGTCGGGGCGTACTACATGCACGAGAAGTTCATCGAAGACCTTATGACGCTCGACTGCATCAGCGATGTTGTCAGGAACCCGCGGCCGACCATGCTTATTCAGGGCGATGCGGATACAGCGGTTCCGCCTGCGGTTTCTCAGCAGTTCGTCGATGCCATGAAAGAAGCAGGGCAGGACGTCGAACACGTCCTCGTTCCCGATGCGGGCCACGTGTTCAACTCGCCTGCGCATCGCGAACTATTCATCAGCACGGCTGTGGACTTCTTCACCCGCAAGCTGTGAGTTGATCGCACTGCCGCCTCACAGCGTGATGCACAAGCCATCGAACGCCAGACCCACGCCTGCAGGCAGACGCGATTCCAGATCGGCATGAGAGATGTCATGGGCGATGTGGGTCAGCAGGGATCGCCTGGGCTTGACCTGATCGATCACATCCAGCGCCTGATCGACAGTCATGTGCGTGGGGTGGTGGCGGTAGCGCAGGGCATCAATCACCAGCAGATCCAGATTCTGCAGCAGCGGATACGTCTCAGGCGGAATGCTCGAGACGTCGGTGCAATACGCCAGGCTCGAGCCCTGATAGTCCACGCGATAGCCCAGGATGGGCAGGCGGCCATGCAGCAGCCTCAGCGGCGTCCAGGTGGCTCCGAAGTGGAACGCAGGCTTATTGGGCTCCACCGGATGGGCCGCCAGTGACGCCACGAACGACTGGTTCACGTTCTTCTTCGGCTCGAAGATGTACCAGAATGTCGAGTGCAGATATTCAATGACGCCCGGCTCGGCGTAGAGATCAATCGGGCCGTTGGACACCGCGTTGAACCGGCGAAGGTCATCCAGCCCGAAGATGTGGTCGGCGTGCGCGTGGGTGTAGAACACGCCATCGAGCCTGTTGATGCGATGGCGGATCATCTGCTGGCGCATTTCCGGGGCAGTGTCGATCAGCAGCTGGCGCAGCACATCGGAATCTTCCTGCCTGTAGCGGACCATCACGCTGGCGCGCGTGCGATTGTCGCGCGGGTCAGGCGAGCGGCAGACATCACAGTCGCAGGCGATCATGGGCACGCCCGCGCTGGTTCCCGTTCCGAGGCAGATCAGTTCCAGGCTCATAGGGTGATTCTAGCGTAAATAAAAGACCCTCTGAAAATTCAGAGGGTCCTAAGGGTTCGACTGATCAGATTCTACTTAGCGGACCTGCTTGACCGTGATGACCTTCTGGTCCGACTTGTAGATGTTTCCGTTGAGGTAGAGGTCGCCTCGCACGGAGTACGTTCCGGGCTTGTCGAAGGTCACGCGGGCAATGCGGTTACCACGGTCGGTATCCAGATTGCCGCCGGTGGAAGTCCACTTCACATCGACATCTCGGCCGAGGGTATCAGTGGTGCGGGCGGTGAGCGTGACGGTTTCACCCACCATGATTTCCGTGTGGCTGGCCGAGACGGAGAAGCCGACATCGGAATTGGGGTGATCCACCTTGTTGTCCTGACAGCCTGTCAGGGCCATCGGTGCAACCATCAGCATTGATGCGGCCAGGACCATACCACTGAGTGTAAAGGCGCGACTTTTCATGATGCGTGCTCCATAAAAAGGAATCGGTTGCTTATGTCTCCCCTGTGGGTAGACAACGTTGAAAACAAGGTGGAACCGTCAGTGAGGCGGAACGTGTAGGTACTGACGCGTTCGGATCCGGGCCTGGTCACGGGCAATGCCGTAAGCCTGCTGGATGAGCCCGATGCGCTGCTCCTTCTGGCCGGCGAGGATTGACGACGGACTGTCAATCAGTCGGCCCCAGAGCATCCGGATACGTCCTTTGAACTGCTTCCATTGGCCCAGGAACGTGTCGGTGTTCATGACTGAACCTTTCGTTACGTTCGAATCTGGCAATCTGGAATCAGACGACAGGCCGGTATCCGACAGTCACTCCGGCGTTCAGCTCAGGGGCTCAGTTGCCCTGGAGCTTATCGCCAGCCTTTTCAAGGGCTTCGCCGGTCTTGTCGGCGGCCTTGTTGGCGCCATCCTTGATGGCCTGGCCAGCGTCCTTGGCGGCGTCGACGGTCTTGTCGCCCAGTTCCTTGGCCTTATCGCCGGCCTTTTCAGCGCCGTCCTTGATCTTTTCGCCGGCGTCCTTCGAGGTGTCCTTGATCTTTTCACCAGCGTCCTTGGCGCTGTCCTGCAGGCGGTCGCCGGTGCGTTCGGCATCGCGCTGGAGCTGATCGCCTACGTTGTTGTTATTGCGATCTTCGCAGCCAACCATGGTGCCCATGGTCAGGCCGGTCAGAGCCAGGGTCAGGGCCAGGCAGGTCATGTGGCGAGTCATGTTCATAAACAGCTCCTTGAAAAAGGATGGAAGATAAACGCTCGGAACATCTCCGAGGTGGAGCCTCATGGTACATAACGGGCTGCCACTATTCACCACAAAGATGTATCGATCCTGAACTTCTGGAAAACCCGCGAACGCCCGTCAGGGCGTTCGAGAGTGGTGGTTTAGAGGATCAGTGCACCGATCCGCCTCGGCGGGCAAGGCCCACCAGCAGCGAAACGACGAACATCACGAGGAACAGAATGAAGAGAATCTTGGCGATACCGGCGATGCCCGCAGCCAGACCACTGAAACCCAGAAGGGCTGCGATCAACGCCACGACGAAAAATGCGAGTGCCCAGTAAAGCATGATGCATCTCCTTTTTTTTGAACCGGTGTGGCAGGTCCTGTTAGTGCTGCATGGCAGCAGGGGGTTCATTCTTTGCAACCTGAATCAGTTGCTTCACTGACCAGAGGATAAAGCGCAAGGATGAAGCACCCTTAAAAACCGCATGAATTCAAATTAATGCAGGGATTAATGTCAGCCGCCGCTGACAACCCACTGGCAGAGCGTGGGCTATGAACAGAGAGAGTTGATGCGCTGGGGCCTGCAGCGCGTCAATGCAATCGTCTGTCGCAAGATCCGTGGATGTCCGCTTTCGCGGGCATGACGGATGAGAAATCAGGCGTGAATGCAGAAAGGTGCCCAGAGCCATCTGACAAGTTCACAGACCTGTCATGTATCAACCCCCGAGAGCGAAAGCATCACGAGCGGTTCATGCGCTCGACTTTCTGCGGGCCGTACAGGCGGTAGTAGATGCCGCGCCAGCACATCGTTCGGCCGTAACTGCTGCGCAGGATGATCACCAGGTGCACGAGCATCCATACCCAGGTGAACCAGCGGTCGATGATCCACACCCGGCCCAGGCGGCGCACCGCGTCATCGCCCAGCGCGCGGCGGGCGGCGAGCTTGCGCTGCGTGGCGCGGATGTGATTCCAGAACATCACATGCACAATCGTGATCGCAGGAATACCCCAGAAGTACCACGCGCCCGGATCGTGGATCAGCAGCGCAATCATCGCGGCCCACGCACTGAGGTTCGCCAGTGTGTACAGACTCACAATGCTCAGCACGCCGTAGAAGAGTTTCGGAGCGTAGACGCGCGTGAGCAGATACTGCCTGTGCGCGAAGTTCATCATCGAGTGGCGGTCGAACGCCACCGGCGTGGCCACCAGACAGTAGCGGACGAAATAGAGACGCATGCCCATCTTGCGGATCATGCGTGTGAACTGGTAGTCGTCACACAGCGCGCCGGTGAGATGGCCGCGCAGATCACCTTCGATGGCTACCCTGGCCAGCAGCGCCATCGAGCCGCCCCAGGCGTGGCTGTAGTCGTTGTTGCGGAAGAAGCCGATGACCGAGCTGTTGATCACACTGGCAATGCTCGACCACAGCCAGCTGCTGCCCGGCCGGTCGACAGGCTCCAGCCAGCGATAACCTGTGGTCATACCCACATTGCGACGGAACAGCGGCCAGACCATGTTGGCCAGCCACTGCGGATCGGGGATGGCGTCGCTGTCGGCGAAGACCCAGACCTCAGGCTGATCGGGCTGGCCTTGCCTGGCCAGCAGGTGATCGATGGCAAAGAGCTGGTTGTGAACCTTCTGGCCTTCGTTCATGCCCGCCTGGCCGGCGATGAGAATCTGGCTGGGAATATGCGGGTGACGCGCGATCTCGCGCTGCAGCAGGGGGTAGGCCGGGTCCTGCGCCGAGTCGACCACCAGCAGCAGCTCATATGCGGGATAGTCGAGCGTGCACAGCCGGGCGATGGTGGTTTCCATGTCCAGATCGACCCCCTTGAAGGGGACGATGATGGCTGCTTTAGGCTGAGGCTTGTCGGTGCTGCTTTCCTGTTCGTGGACGAATCGGCCGGCGAAGAGACGCCACTGCCAAGCAGACAGCAGGGCCTGGAGAACCCACGCCATCCAAAGGGCAATCAATACCGCCATGAAAAAATAGGCGACCATGATTTTGACCTTACGGTCCACAGTTGTTCAGGCGACGCTTCGCCTGAGTGATCAGAGCTTGAGCAGCGACTGGCCTTCCATCTCGGCCGGGGGCTGCAGGCCCATCAGATCCAGCACGGTGGGCATCACGTCAGCCAGGCGGCCACCCGCACGCAGTCTGGCGGAAGGGGTTTCCGCGTTGCCCGAGGCCAGGCCTGTCAGATTGCCCGAGACCAGAATGCATTCCACATCGTACGTGGTGTGAGCGGTGTGGGGAGCGTTGGTTTCCGGATCCCACATCTGCTCGGCGTTGCCATGGTCGGCCGTGACGATGACGGCGCCATTCTTGGCCAGCGTCGCTTCCACGATGCGGCCGACGCAGGTGTCGACGGTTTCCACCGCAGTGATGGCGGCGTCGAGCTTGCCCGTGTGGCCCACCATGTCGCCGTTGGCGAAGTTCACGAGGATGAAGTCTTCGCAGTCGGCCGCGGCCAGACGCTTGAGGACAATCTCGCAGATTTCCGGAGCGCTCATCTGAGGCTGCAGGTCATACGTGGCCACGCTGGGCGACTGCGCCATCTGCCTGGATTCGCCGGGGAAAGGCTGCTCGCGGTAGTCGTTGAAGAAGAAGGTCACGTGCGGGAACTTTTCCGTCTCAGCGCAGCGGAACTGACGCAGGCCCTGAGCGCTGATGAACTCGCCGCCGACGTTGACCATGCGAGGCGGCTTGTCGAAGGCTACTTCCACGGGCAGGCCTTCTTCATAGCGCGTCATGGTGACGTAGGTGGTGTTGATCTTCGGCCCGCGATCGAAGCCCTGCCTGCCCGAGTCGGGCGAGGGGGTGACTTTGGCCCACTGAGCATCATCGAGCACGAAGGCGCGGGTGATCTCACGCGGACGGTCGCCGCGGTAGTTGTAGAAGATGACCGTGTCGCCATCTTCGATGCGCGAGGTCTGCCAGTCGTTGCCAATGAGGCTGGGGGTGATGAACTCGTCACCCTGCTGGCTGGGATTGGTGGGGCTGTCGTAGAAGCTCTGGACGGCCTGGCCGGCGGTGGCGAACACCGGGGCTGGCGTGCCTCGGCCGGTGATCAGATCGTAGGCCAGCTTCACGCGCTCCCAGCGGTTGTCGCGGTCCATGGCGTAGTAACGGCCGACGACGCTGGCGATGCGGCCCACGCCGATGCGGGCGATTTCCTTTTCGATGTCGGCGATGTAGTCCTTACCCGTGAACGGGCCGGAGTCGCGGCCGTCGGTGAACAGGTGGATGTTGACCTGGTCCTTCGTGAGCCCGCGACGCTTGGCCAGTTCCACGCAGGCGTAGAGGTGACCCAGGCGGCCATGCACGCCAACGTCCGAGGCGATGCCCAGCAGGTGGAGTTTTTTCCCGGTGTTCTTCGCGTTGTCGATGGCCTTGATCAGCGTGGCGTTGTTGTAGAACTCGCCCGTGCGGATCGAGACGGTGATGCGCACCGACTCCTGATACACCACGCGGCCGGCGCCCAGGTTCTGGTGGCCCACTTCGCTGTTGCCCATGGTTTCATCAGGCAGACCCACGTCTTCGCCGGAGGTGTGAATGAGCGTCCAGGGATACTGCTTGAGCAGCTGGTCGCACACCGGCGTGCGGGCGAGCTTGATGGCGTTGAAAGCGTCGTGTTCGGGATTGGGGTTACGACCCCAGCCGTCGCGGACAATGAGCACAACAGGGCGATGATACGTTGCCATATCGAGACTTTCTGCAAAGTAAGGAACACCGGGAATGACTGTCTGCGGAATCAGCAGGGCAGACAGAGGCGAATATTGTAGAGGTTTTGCCAGTCTGATGAAATATCGCCATCATAAGAACGCAGCACGGTCGGCCTGGCCGGCGGCGATTCCAGCAGTGAGGGCTCATGCTTAAGCCTGATTCATACCGTTGCAGCGAGTGCGACTACGAGCTCACGGGCATGCCTGAGATTGGCAAGTGCCCGGAATGTGGCAATCCCTACAGCACGCGATCGCTGCTGGGTGTGAAGATTCCCTCGACCGGGTTCGACAAGGGCGAGCGTCTCTTCCGCCGACTGCGCACCATTGCCATGGGCTTTCTGGCGATAGTGGTGCTCACCTGCAGCGGGCTGCTTTCGCTGATCGTTCCGCGGCCTGACCGGGCCTGGGCCATTGGCGGGCTGCTGGCGATGGTGTTCGTCTTCCTGGCTGTCACCAGCTATCTGTATGAAAAGGAATGAAGAATCCCCATACCCGTATCGACTTACATTCGATATGATGTCCTGCGTTATCCGGAAACAACATGCTTACGTCTGGAAAGGAACACTCGATGCGTATCATGGCTTCTCTTCTCTCGGTTCTGCTGCTTGCGGTGGTTGTCACGCTGACGGGTTGCAAAACCTCCGAGGTGGGCGTGAAGAACACCATGGGCAAGGTCAGCGGTTACATGGACGCGCTGCCCACGCAGGTCGTCGAGGCCGCTGAACAGGCCGCCAAGGATCTGGGGCTGACCGTCGATCGATCCGTTGCCAGCCAGCTCGATGGCGAACTGGTGGCCAGGACGGCCAAGGGTAAGAAGATCAAGCTCGACGTGAACCGCTACGGCGACAACATCTCGGCCGTGGAAATTCGCGTGGGCACCTTCGGCGATGAACGCGTGAGCCTGCAGTTCTACAACGCGATCAAGGCCAAGCTGGCCAACCGCGCCCGCAGCGCTTCGCCGCCGCCCGTCAGCGACCTGAACCTGCTCCAGTAATTCTGGCAGGATCAGCCGATCAACTCATAAAAAAAACCGGCCTGTCATGGGCCGGTTTTTTTGTGTTCACTTTGCGACGCATTGGATCACGCGTTGACGATATGTCCGCGCTTGCCCTTGATGTTGCGCAGGGCGTTGCGGGTATCGACGATCAGCTCCGAGTGATCGGAAATCCACTGCCAGTCGTAGGCCTGGTGATGCGTGGCGATCACCACGCAGTCGTAGCTGGCCAGCCTGGCGGGGGTGAGCTTGACGCTCTTCATCTGCAGATCGTGGTGACGCATCTTGTGCGTGCTGGGCACGTGGGGATCGTTGTAGTCCACCTTCGCGCCAAGCTCCTGCAGCTTCTCGATGATCTCGAAGCTCGGGCTTTCGCGCACGTCGTCCACGTCGGGCTTATACGCCAGGCCGAGCACGAGAATCTTCGACTTGTTGATCGACTTGCCACGCTGGTTCATCGCCAGCTGCGTGCGGCTGACCACGTAGTCGGGCATGGCGCGGTTGACTTCACCCGCCAGCTCAATGAAGCGCGTCGTGTGACCTACTTCACGGGCCTTCCACGTGAGGTAGTAAGGGTCGATCGGAATGCAGTGACCACCCAGACCCGGGCCGGGATAGAACGCCTGGAAGCCGAAGGGCTTGGTGGCCGCGGCGCGGATGACTTCCCACACGTCGATGTCCATCGCCGTCAGCAGCACCTTCATTTCGTTGACCAGCGCGATGTTCACCGCGCGGTAGATGTTCTCCAGCAGTTTGGCCGCTTCGGCCACTTCCGCGGACGACACCTGAACCATCTGCTTGATGGCGTGGCTGTAGAGCGCCATGGCAACCTTGCCCGAGGCCGGATCAATGCCGCCCACGAGCTTGGGAATGCTCTGCGTGTTGTGATCCTTGCGACCCGGATCTTCACGTTCAGGCGAGTAGGCCAGGAAGAAGTCCTTGCCACACTTCAGGCCCTTGGCTTCGAAGCGCGGGAGCATGATCTCGCGCGTGGTGCGCGGATAGGTGGTGGATTCGAGGGTGATGAGCTGACCCTTGCGCAGCGTTTTGGCGATGTCGTCGGCCGTGCGCTCCACGTAGGAAAGATCGGGCTCCAGGTGCTTGCCCAGCGGGGTGGGGACGCAGACGATGATGGCATCGGCTTCGCCCAGTCGCGAGAAGTCGGCCGTGGCGCTGAAGCGGCCCGACTGGACCATCTCAGAAACCATGTCCGGGCCCAGATGGCTCAGATAGTTTTCACCGCGGTTGAGCTTTTCGATTTTCGGCGGATCGACATCGAAGCCCAGGACAGGAAATCCGGCTCGCCAGAAGGCGTTGGCCAGAGGCAGACCGACATATCCCATCCCGATAATGCCTACCACCGCTGATTTGCTGGCGATCTTGCTTTCAATGCTCACGCGATGAACTCCTAGGTTAGATCAGGGGGACCATCTTACCGCAAGCCGGCTCTGATGACAGTCGGGCGTCGGAAATCCCGCGACACAACGCACCCGTCTGTAAGATTTTTTCCGCATGAAAACCAGTGGGTTTCCCCACTGGTTTTTACGCGTTGATGAATTCTTGTGGCAGCGGTTCCAGTAGAAAAACTGATACCGCCGCGGCCTGCGAGATGACGGGGCAGATGCGCTGACGAGCTACTTATTCTTTGGCGCGTGCTTTCCCTTTTCGTCATACCCGCGCGGAGGTGGCGAACTGAGGATCAGACACGCGGGTGGGAATCCTCTTTCCTCAGAACACCCACGACCACGTGACGCGCAGGGCGCCGAAGGCGGGGGTGCCATTCTGACGTTCAAA
>Ga0182792_1000231_pt1 | contig 54603 bp, 59 predicted proteins | sample Passage237B_FD_130497 | JGI IMG/M metagenome (GOLD analysis project Ga0182792, IMG submission 130497) | Cellulose adapted compost microbial communities from Newby Island Compost Facility, Milpitas, CA, USA - Passage2 37B (version 2) (version 2) ...
ACACACTGGCCGCCGGCCTGATGGAGCCGGAACCTGTCGCTGACGCTATCCGGCGCTGGATGCCGTCGGGACTCGTCGCCCATGTCCAGTTCAACGACCGCAACCGCCGTGGACCGGGGCAGGGCGAGGACCGCTTTGCGTCGGTCGTGCGGGCTCTGCGCGAAACCGGCTATGACGGCTGGATCGCCATGGAGCCCTTCGTCTATGAGCCGGACGGTCCGACCTGCGCAGCGCGCATGATCGGCTACGTTGCCGGCCTGCTGGAGCAGAGCGCATGAAGGTCAGGCTGGAGGACGTCGAACGCTACGAGCGGCACGTGAAGATGCGGCTCGCCTTCCGCTTCGGCGTGATCACGGTCACCGACGCGACGCAGGCGGTCATCCGGGCGCGCATCTCCTTGGAGGACGGCCGCAGCAGCACGGGCGTCGCGGCCGAGGCGCTGGCCGCCAAGTGGTTCGAGAAGAGCCCAGCCTTCACAGACGCGCAGAATCTCGACCAGCTGCGCCAGTCGCTGGACCTCGCCATCGGCCTCTATCGCGCGCACGGCGCCGGCCGACCCTTCGACCTGTTCGTGGACACCTACCGGGAGCAGCAGAAGCGCGGCGCCGTGCTCGGCCTCAATCCGCTCGTCGCCGGCTACGGCCCGGCCCTGCTGGACCGCGCCATCCTGGACGCGCTTGGGCGTGCAACCGGGCAGTCCTTCGCCGCCATGATCGCGGCCAACGTCCCCGGCATTCGCGGCACGGACCTCACGCCGGACATCGACGGCGCAGCCCTGGCACCTTTCCTTGCCGGTCTCACACCGGGCAGGAGCATCGACCTCCGCCACACGGTCGGCCTGGTGGACCCCCTGACGGCGGCCGATCGGCCGGCCGAGGAGCGGGTGAATGACGGGCTGCCGGAGACCCTGGAGGAGGTCGTCTCCCATTATCGGGGGCGCTACTACAAGCTGAAGGTGAGCGGCAACGTGCAGGCCGACCTCGACCGGCTCGGCCGTATCGCCGGGGTGCTCGATGCCGGCGCCGGGGACTACCGCACGACTCTCGACGGCAATGAGCAATATGACGACGTCGACGGCATCGTCGAGCTCTGGCGCAAGATCGAGGAGACGCCGTCGCTGGCGAGGCTCGCGAAATCGACCCTGTTCATCGAGCAGCCCATCAAGCGGGCGGTGGCGCTGTCACGGTCCGTGGCGCCGCTGGCGAAGCACCGCGCCGTGATCATCGACGAGTCCGACGGCGAGCTCTCGTCGTTCCCCGAGGCGCTCCGGCTGGGCTATGCCGGCGTATCGAGCAAGAACTGCAAGGGCTTCTACAAGTCGATCCTCAATGCCGCCCGCGTCGCGCGGTTGGGTGCGGGATACTTCATGTCGGCCGAGGACCTCACGACCTGGCCCGGCGTCAGCGTGCAGCAGGACCTGGCGCTGGTCTCGCTGCTCGGCCTGACCCATGTCGAGCGCAACGCGCATCATTTCATCGACGGCATGGCGTTCGCGCCCGAGGCGGAGCAGCGCGCCTTCGTCGCCGCGCATCCCGACCTGTACGAGAAGAAGGACGGCAGGCCGGCGCGGCTGAAGGCGGTAGGGGGCCGGCTGTCGCTGGGATCGCTGGACGTGCCGGGCTTCGCGGTGGGCGCGGAGATGGACTTCGGCTCGATGACGCCGATGGCTGCAGGAGCAGGAACATGACATTGCCGACGCGGTTCGACAGCGTGGAGGCCGTCGAGGATTTCATGACGACGCCGTCGGAGGCCCTGATCGCCGACCTGAGGCGGGCGCCGGGCGACATCCTCGTGCTGGGCGTCGGTGGCAAGATGGGGCCGACGCTGGCCCGCCTGGCCAAGAAGGCGGCGCCGGACCGGCGCGTGATGGGTGTGGCGCGCTTCAGCGAGCCCGGCGTGAAGGAGGCGCTGATCGAGGCCGGCGTCGAGCCGATCGCCGCCGACCTGCTGGACCGCGACGCGCTCGAGGCGCTGCCCAAGGCGCCGAACGTGGTCTTCATGGCGGGGCGCAAGTTCGGCGCGACGGGCGACGTGCCGCTCACCTGGGCGATGAACGTGCTGGTGCCAGCGATGGTCGCCGAGGTCTTCAGGGACTCGCGAATCGTCGCCTTCTCGACGGGCTGCGTCTATCCCTTCGTGCCGACCGACGGCCACGGCGCGGACGAGGACGTGCCGCCGGTGCCGCCGTCCGGTGACTATGCCAACTCCTGCGTCGGCCGCGAGCGTATGTTCGAGTTCTACTCCCGCAGGTATGCGACGCCGGGTCGGCTGTTCCGCCTGAATTACGCGATCGACATGCGGTACGGCGTGCTGCACGACGTCGGTCGCAAGGTGCGCGACGGCGAGCCGATCGACCTGTCGATGGGGCACGTCAACGTCATCTGGCAGGGCGACGCGAATGCCGTCGCGTTGCGCTGCCTGGCGCATGCCACGACGCCCACCACGCCGATCAACGTCACCGGGCCGGAGACGATCGCGATCCGCTGGCTCGCGTCGGAGTTCGGCAGGCTGCTGGGCTTGGCGCCAACCTTCGTCGGCCAAGAGGCGCCGACCGGCTGGCTGAACGATTCGCGGCGCATGGTGAGGGCGTTCGGACCGCCGTCGGTGCCGCTCGCGAAGATGATCGAGTGGACGGCCGACTGGCTGGCGCGCGACATGGCCACGCTCGACAAGCCCACGCACTACGAGGTGCGCGATGGCCAGTACTGAGGCCAGTACTGAGGCCAGTACTGAGGCCAGTATTGACGTCCTGGATGCCCGGCCGATCGCCCCGGAGCAGTGCGAAGCGGTCTGGCCGTTGTCGATCGAAGCCGGCTGGAACCAGAACCTGGCCGACTGGCGCTTCATGCTGGGCGCCGGCCGTGGCTTCGGCTGTATCGGCGCGGACGGCAGGTGGCAGGCCAGCTCGCTGGTCCTGCCGCTCGGGCAGAAGCTCGCCTGGATCAGCATGGTCCTGGTGACGAAGGAGCGGCGGCGCGGCGGCGTCGGCACGGGCCTGCTCAAGCGCTGCATCGAGGAGGTGCGGACCGCTGGCGCGGTCGCCGGACTCGATGCCACGGAACAGGGGCGGCCGATCTATCTGCCCCTCGGCTTTCGCGATCTCTACCCGATTGCGCGCTGGCATTTCGACGCGACGACGGACGAGTCGGCCCAGCCGCCCGGCGGCATCGTCCTGCGCCCGGCCGGACCGGCGGACCTGCCGCGTCTCGCGCTCTACGACCGGCCGCTGACCGGCATGGAGCGGCCCGCCATCCTGGCCCACCTCGCCCTGCGCCAGCCGGCCCGTGCCTGGCTCGCCGAGGATGCGGCGGGCAAGGTTGTGGGCTTCGTCCTCGGCCGCGAGGGCAGGGTGGCGACATCCATCGGCCCGGTGGTGGCGGACAGCGAGAGGATCGCGCTCGCTCTCATCGCCCGGGCGGCCCGGTCAGGGTCTGGCCCCTTCATCATCGATGTGCCCGTCGCGCACCTCGAGATCCGCGCCTGGCTGGAGAAGCAGGGCGCAACCTCGCCACGCGGCTACATGCGCATGACGCTGGGCGAGGCCAAAGGCCTCGACGATCCCTCGCACGTCTTCGCCCTGGCCGGCCCGGAGCTTGGCTAAGGCCACGTCAAGATCCTCCCCAGCGAAGCTGGGGAGGTGGCCCGCAGGGCCGGAGGGGTCATGAGTGACACCGATGCTGATCATGACCCCTCCATCCGCTGCGCGGGCACCTCCCCACGCGAGCGTGGGGAGGAGGCGATACAAGCTGCGCCGCTCATGCTCTAGGATGACCCCATGACCAAACCCCTCCATTGGAGCGACCTGCCGGCGCCGGTTCTCTCCCTGTTGCGCCAGGGCTCCGTCATCCCGGCCCATCCGCTGGCCCTCGATTCCGACCGCCGGTTCGACGAGCGGTCGCAGCGCGCCATCAGCCGCTACTACGTCGATGCGGGCTCCGGCGGCCTGGCGGTGGGCGTCCACTCCACCCAGTTCGCCATCCGCGAGGTCGGCCTCTACCGGCCGGTCCTGGAGCTCGCCGTCGAGACGGCGCGGGAATGGACCGACCGGCCGCTGGTCATGATCGCCGGCGCGGTGGGCCGGACCGCGCAGGCCGTCGAGGAGGCTCGCACGGCGCGCTCACTGGGCTACCACGCCGTGCTGCTGTCGCTGGCGGCGCTCAAGGGCGCCGGCGAGGACGAGCTGATCGAGCATTGCACGGCCGTGGCGAAGGAGATGCCGCTGGTCGGCTTCTACCTGCAGACCGCCGTCGGCGGCATTCCGCTGTCGCGATCGTTCTGGGCGCGCTTCGCCGCCATCGACAACGTCGTCGCCATCAAGGTCGCGCCGTTCAATCGCTATCGCACGCTCGACGTCGCGTTCGGCATCGCGCAGGCGCAGGCCGAGGAGCGCATCACCCTCTATACCGGCAACGACGACCACATCGTGGCCGACCTGCTCACGCCCATGGTGGTGCGCACGGGCAATCGCGAGGTCACCTTGCGCTTCCGCGGCGGACTGCTGGGCCATTGGAGCGTCTGGACGCGGGGCGCCGTCGACATGCTGGAGAAGATCAGGCTCGCGGTCTCGGCCGGCGCGGTGCCGCCGCAGATCCTGGCGCTCGATTCGTTCGTGACGGACTGCAACTCCGTGGTGTTCGACGTCGAGCACGACTTCGCCGGCTGCATTCCCGGCTGTCACGAGATCCTGAGGCGGCAGGGACTGATGACCTCCATCGAATGCCTCGATCCGCACGAAACGCTGAGTCCCGGCCAGAGCGCAGGCATCGACCGGCTGTACGCGACCTATCCCGAACTGAACGACGACGCCTTCGTGGCGGCCAACCTCGAGCGCTGGCGGAACTGAGTGGACGATCTCTTCGAAACCTATGACGCGCTGGCCGTCGGCCGGCTCGTGCGGACCGGCAGGCTGGGCGCGCGCGAGCTTCTCGACGCCACCCTCGCGCGGCTGCGCGCGCTGAACGAATCGCTGAATGCGATCACCGACCTCTACGAGGGCGACCTGCTCGAGCAGTCGGTGGCCCGCGCCGGCGACGGACCGTTTCGCGGCGTGCCCTTCCTGGTCAAGCAGCTGATGGCCGACTGTGCTGGCACGCCGACGACGGTGGGTTCCCGTTTCTTCGCCAAGGAGCCGGTCGCCGCCGCCGACAGCGCCGCCGTGGTCCGGATGCGCCGAGCCGGCCTCGTCATCGTGGGACGGACCAATACCAGCGAGTTCGGCCTGGCGCCGACGACCGAGCCCGCCTTCGGTGGTTCGACCCTCAATCCGTGGGGCGAGGGCCTGTCGCCGGGCGGATCGTCGGGCGGGTCCGCCGCCATCGTGGCGGCCCGCGGCCTGCCGATGGCGCACGCGACAGACGGCGGCGGCTCGATCCGCATACCTGCTTCCCTCTGCGGCTTGTTCGGGCTTAAGCCGTCGCGCGGCCGCGTCAGCCTGGCGCCGATCGGCGAGACGCTGGCCGGCGCCGGCGCGCAGCACTGCGTGTCCCTCTCCGTGCGCGACAGCGCCGTGCTGCTCGACGCCATCGCCGGCCCGGAGCCGGGCGACCCCTATGCCGCACCGCCCGCCGGCTCGTTCCTGGCGGCGACGCTGCGGCCGCCGGGCAGGCTGCGGGTGGCCTTCCTGCGCCAGCCGGTCGGCGGCCCGCCGGTCGATCCCGTGCTCGTCGGCGCCGTCGAGGAGACCGCCGCCCTGCTGGAGGAACTCGGCCATTCGGTGGAGGAGGCGGCGCCCGGCTACGATGCCGCCGCGGCAGGCGAGGCGCTGGGCACGATCATGGCCGCCAATACCTGGACGAACATCCAGGTCCGCGCCAACGGGCGTGTGCCGGGCCCGGACGATCTCGAGCCGCTGACCAGGCTGGCGGCGGAGCAGGGGCGGACGATCTCCGCCCACGACTACATCCGGGCGGTGCAGACCTTCCACCGCACCGGCCGCCAGCTCGGCGCCTTTTTCGAAGGCTACGACGTGCTGCTGTCGCCCACGCTCGCGCGGGTTTCGCTGCCGCTCGGCACGGTGCGGACCGACGGCGACATGGAACAGTACCGGCAGGCGCTGGCGCCGATGGTGGCTTTCACGTCCGTCTGCAACGCCGCCGGCGTGCCGGCCATGTCCGTGCCGCTCGCCTGGACGGACGACGGTCTGCCGATCGGCCTGCAGTTCGCCGCCCGCTTCGGTGCCGAGGAGCTTCTGTTCTCGCTCGCGGGCCAGCTGGAGCAGGCGCGACCCTGGCGCAACCGCAGACCCGCCGGCGGAGGCGCGAGATGAGTCGCGGGACTCGCCTGGCGATCGCCGGCTTCGTGGCGGGCGCGGTCGGCGTGCTCGTCTTCCACCAGCTCGGCTTCTGGATCACGAACGAGCTCGGCCTGACCCGCGTGAGCCTCTACAGCATGCGCCCGGTGCCGCCCTTCGGTGCGCCGGTCATCGTGTCGGCCGCTTTCTGGGGCGGCCTTTGGGGCGTCGCCGCCGCGCTCCTGGTGCCGCGCCTGCCGGGAGCGCTGGGCGGCGTGCTCGGCTGGATCCTCTTCGCTGCCGTGATCGTCGCGCTGGTGAACTGGTTCGTCGTGCTGCCCCTCAAGGGCTTGCCCATGGGCGGCGGTTTCCGCATGCCCGGCCTCGTCGTCGTGCCCGCGGTCTACGCCCTGTGGGGCTTCGGAATGTGGCTGATCGCGACCTTCCTGCGGCGGCGATGGAACGTGTAGAAGGAAGATCCGTAGCCTGTGCAACCTGTCGGGCGTCGCAGCGTTGTTTTCCTCCCGCGCAGCATTTGATCGGAGGAAGGACATGTTTGGAACCCGTCGCAGCATCCCGTTCTGGCGCCCGAAGCGGCGCCTGGTCAATGTGGAGCGCGCGCTGGCCTCGACCCAGCAACCTGACCGGAAGGATGAGACCTTGTCGGCCGAGGAGGTGGCCACCACGCGCGCCCGCGGCCGGCTGGCGGCGGAAGCCAGGAAGAAGGCACGCTTCGCCGAGGGCTGATGAGGGGATGCCCTCAGCGGATGCCTGAGGTGGCGAAGGCGGCGACGAGCTGGCGCTGCGCCAGCAGGTAGAGCAGCACCACCGGCAGGGCGGCGAGCAGGGCGGTGGCCATCAATGGTCCCCATTCGCCGCCTTGCTCGCCCGTCGTGGCGAACAGCTTGAGCCCGATCGACAGGGTCTTGTGTTCGGTCGCGTCGAGAATGAGGTGCGGCCAGAGATAGAGGTTCCAGGCGCTCAGGAACGACAGCACCGCCATGGCCGCAACGGCACCCCAGATGTTGGGCAGGGCGATGGTCAGCATCTGCCGCCACGGACCGGCGCCGTCGATGCGCGCGGCTTCGAACAGCTCGCGCGGCAGCGTCTTGAAGGCCTGGCGCAGGAAGAAGACCACGAAGCCGCAATGTCCGATGGTCGGCACGATCACGCCGGTAAGCGTGTCGTAGAGGCCGATGCCGGCGACCGCCACATAGGTCGGCAGCAGCGTGATCACGTAGGGCACTGTCATCGTGCCCACGACCAGGGCGAAGGCCGCGTCGCGTCCCCGGAACGACAGGACGCCGAACGCGAAGGCCGCCGGCACCGAGACCACGAGCTTGCCGGCCGTGACGGCGCCGGCGACGACCACCGAATTGACGAACCAGATTCCGACCGGGTGAAGGCGGAAGGCGGCGGCGAAGTTGCTCAGCGTGGGCTCCGCGGGCCACAGCGAGAAGGTGGACCGGAAGACGTCGTCGGGCGGCGCGAAGGCTGTGCGCAGCATCCAGATCAGCGGGAACAACGTCACGATGCAGGCGCCGACGAAGGCCAGGTGCAGGACGATCTGGCCGCTCTTCACCGTGGCGGCGGTGCGTGCCGGGGTCGCGGAACGGGTGGTCGGCCGATCCGGCCGGCGCGCCCGGGGGGCGGCGTCAATCGTAGTGGACACGACGCTCCCCGAAATGGAACTGCGCCCAGGTCACGCCGGCGATGATGGCGGCGATCAGGACGGCCACGGCGGCGGCCTCGCCGAACTGGAAGCGGCGGAAGCCGCGCTCGTAGAGGAAATACAGGAGATTGCTGGAGGTCCGGTACGGGCCGCCCTCGGTCAGGACGTCGACCGCGCCGACGATCTCGTCGAGCACGACAATGAAGGTGGTGACGACGGCGAAGAACAGGGCCGGGGAGATCAGGGGCAGCTCGATGTCGAGGGCGCGCCGCCAGGGGCCGGCCCCGTCGATGCGTGCCGCCTCCACCACATCGCCGGGGACGTTGGCGAGGGCGGCGAGGAAGATCAGCAGGTTCAGCCCGAAGCTCTTCCAGAAGGTGACGGCGACGACGCTCCAGAGGGCGAGATCGGGGTCGCTCAGCCAGCGCTGGGGCGGCAGGCCGACGGCGCCCGTGAGGGTGTTCAGGAAGCCGACCGTCGGGTTGAACAGCCAGAGCCAGACCACGGCCGCGACGGGAAACGACAGCACCGAGGGCGCGAACAGGGCGGTGCGATAGAGCCGGCCGGCGGCCTTCGCGGCGATCCGTATCAGCGCGAACGCCAGGGCCAGCGGCACGCCAACCTGCAGCGGCAGCAGGGCCAGCAGATAGAGGCCGGTGTTGGCCAGCGCCAGATGGAAGTCGGGATTGGCCAGGGTGCCCCGGTAATGGTCGAGGCCGCGCCAGGTGGCCTCCTGGCGCAGCAGGCTCCAGTCGAAGAACGACAGGCCGAAGGTCGCGGCCATCGGCAGCCAGACGAACAGGACGGCGGCGGCGACGGCGGGACCGGCGAAGAGCCAGGGCGATTCGCGCAGCCGACGCCAGGGCGATTCGCGAAGCCGACGCCAGGGCGACTCGCCGAGCCGACGCCACGCCATGTTCAGCGGCATGCAGCGGTCATGCCGCGATCAGCTTCTCGATGGCCTGCCGGTCGGCGCGCAGCCCCTCCGGCACCGACACGGCGCCGTTCACGATCTTGGTGATCCAGTCGATATGCACCGTGAGCGCTTCCAGGCCGCGCGCGCCCGGCCAGATCGTCTCGCTCGTGAGGCCGCTGTCCATCTGCGCATAGGCGGCCGCGTTGCCGGGCGGGACCGGGATGTCGTTGACGGTGACGTTGAGGTAGCCGGTGGCCAGCCAGATCTCGAAGCCTTGTTTGCTGGAGACGAACTCCATGAACTTGTAGGCGCCGTCCTGCTGTTCCTTGATCTTGGAGTAGACCGCCAGGAAGTTGCCGCCCGAGTTCATGCGGCGCGGATGGCCGGCGAGGCCGGGCATCTGCGCCAGGCGCAGGTCGAACTTGACGGCCTGCCGCACGCCGGTCTGTCGGCCCGACGAGGACGCCATCACGCCGATCGCGCCAGCCTGGAACGCGGCCAGCATTTCCGGGATCGTCATGACGCGCCACAGGTTGTCGTGGCGCGGCTGGACGAAGGCCTCGATGCCCCTGACCGCCGCGGCGCTGTCCATCACCGCCTTGCCGTCGGCGTCGATCACGTTGCCGCCGGCATTCTGGATGAAGGCCTGCGGCAACCACTCGTTGACCTCGTAGCAGAGGCCCTGCTTGCCGGTCTTCTCCTGCAGCTGGTGGACCATTGGATAGAGCTCTTCGACCGTCTTCGGCTCGGCCCTGGGATCGAGGCCGGCCTGCGTCCAGAGCGCCTGGTTGATGTAGAGGACGGGCGTGCTCATCGACCAGGGTAGGCCGATCGGCACGCCGCCGATCGACGCCAGCGGCCGCACGGCCGGCCTGAACTTCGCCAGCAGCGCCTCGGTGCGCTCCGGCCCGAAGATCTGGCGGAAGTCCTGGGCACCCAGCGTCTTCTTGGCGAAGTCGCCGAGCTTCCAGCCGGTCGTCATCAGGGCGGGGCCGCGGCCGGCGGCGATCGCCGACATGGCCTTCTGGGTGATGGTCTCGTAGGTCGTGCCGTCCTGGCGGCTGACCACTGTCACGCCCGTGCCCTTGTCGTTGAAGGCCTTGATCAGCTTCTGGATGGGATGCTCGGCGCCCGAGAAGAGGTGCACCAGGTCGATCCTGGTGTCGCTGGCCAGCGCCGCGCGTGGCAGGATCGCCGGCGCGGCAAGCGCCGTGCTGGCGGCCAGGGTGAAGGTGCGGCGGCTGACGGCGCGGGACATCGCGATCTCCGGCAAAAGGGGGTGGACCGCAGCCGATGTGGGCCGCCCTGATGTCGGGCAGATGACCGTGCGGTTAGCGTTCTGTTTCGGCCCTGTGCAAGTTCTTGTTCCTCCCCAGCGCAGCTGGGGAGGTGGCGCCGTCACACGGCGTCGGAGGGGTTATGGGCTTGCATTCGCTTGGCCGCGCCCTCCACGAGGTGGTGCAGCTTGATAATAGTTATTGGTCCCTCTAGATTTGTTGCAGAGGAGGCTTCATGGCGAGCAGCGTCGATCTGGGGCGGCAACTGGAGAAGGTCGTCACCTCGCTGGTTTCCAGCGGCCGGTTCAATTCCAAGAGCGAAGTGCTGCGCGAAGGCGTGCGGCTTCTCGAAGAGCGGGAGAAGCGCATCGCGGCACTGGATGTCGCCATTGCGCAGGGCAGGGCGGACATTGCTGCCGGGCACGCCAGGTCGGCTGACGACGTGCTGAAACGGCTGGATGCGAAGTATCGCAAGATGGGCAAGTCGCGTCCTTGAAGGTCGTTTACTCCAGAAAGGCCGAACGCGACCTCGAGGAGATTGCTGACTGGATTGCGCGAGATAGCCCCCAACGGGCGCGCACGTTCGTCGCGAAGCTTATCCGGGCCGCTTCGATCGGGCGGGCGCCGCGTAGCTATCCGCTCGTCGACAAGAACCGTGATTCGCAACTGCGGCGGCGCATTCAGGGAAACTACCTGATCTTCTTAGACATCGGACCCGATGCGGTCGAAATCCTGCACATCGTCCATGGCGCGCGCGACTATGCTCAGATCGTCTTTGCCGACGAAGAGCCCGAGTAGAGCGGGATGAACTCAGGCTCTGGCAGCAGGCTCTACAGCGCCCGCGTCACCGTCTGCGAGCCGCCACCCCAGATCGGCAGGGAGGTCATCTTGTAGCCGGCGCCGCCCGTCAGGATCGGATGGATCGCGTCGGGCGCGCTGGCCACGCCCTGGCCGCCATCGAGCAAGCCCCCATCGAACAGGTAGCGCTGGACGCGCGGAAGGTCCCAGCCGTCGTGGCGCGCGATCTTCTCGACGATCTCCAGCGGCAGCAGCACGACCTGCTCGCCGCGCTCGTTCTTGCGATGGCTGCCCGACATCACGATGCCGGCGCGCATCGCTGACACGATGGGCGACAGGATCGCTTCCGGCGTGGCGCCCTCGCCGTCGGCCGGCAGCATCTCGGCCGTCCCGGAGACGCCCATCACCGTGATCGCGCTGGCGTCGGCGCCGAGCCCGCGGCGCGCGGTCAGGGTAGGGAAGGGGCCGTCGTCGCGCTCGGCGAAGCAGAAGGTGTACTTGCCCGGCTGGCCCATGGTCGCCATGTCGCCGGTCTCGGCGCGGGCGCCGCCGATGTTGCGCAGGCAGAGCTGCAGGGCGCGGCCGATGCTGGCGTTGGCGCGGTTGCCCGGGCCCAGGCAGTTGGTGCCGGCATTCATGCCGAGCCGGCGCGCGACGGGCCCGTGCACGCAGAGCGCCACCGCCGCCGTGCCGGTGGTGGTGGCGATGCCCAGCAGGTTGAAGTCGGGCTCGAGCGTGGCCGCCGCAGCCGCCAGCACGACCGGCAGCTCCGCCGGAAGGCAGCCGGCGATGACGCATTGGTAGGCGACCGCATCGGGTGTGATCTCGCCGAACAGGGGCGGCATCATGCCGAGCGATTCGCTGCAGCCGGACAGGCCGGCCGTCATCGCCTCCAGCCGGCGGCGCGTCGGCGGCACCAGCGGCAGGCCGTCCGACAGCTCGGCGTCGGTCAGGGTTTGCTGCACGCTCTCCCAGCTCGCCACGTCATCGACGACGGGCCATCCGCACCATTCGGTCATGCCGAGCCCGTCATGCCGAGTCCATCATGCCGATCCCGTCACCCGGCGATCCGCACGCAGGACACCGACGTGCCGCCGAACGAGGGGATGAAGGCCGAATGCTTGCCCGGCCCGCCCGCCACCGTGATGTGGATGTCGTCCGGCGAGCGCCCGATGGTGAACCAGTCGCCGTCGGGCTCGTGGCCGGTGCTGATGTAGGTGTCCTGGTTCTCCTTCGAGATGCGGGACGCATGCACGCGCGAGCGCTTGAACAGCTCCTGGCGGATGCTCTCGATGGTGAAGCCGTCGCGCTTCAGCGTGGCGGCATGCTCCGGCCCGATGATCACCAGCATCGGACCCTTGCCGTAGATCGTGTTGGCGCCAGGCGTCGACATGCTGCCGGCGAAGGTCGTCAGCAGGCCGTCGCCCGTGGTGCTGCCATGGTCGTTGAGGTTGTGCGGGGCTTCGCCCGACATCACCGTCACCACGCTGTCGGTCGGCGCGAAGCCGCGCTGCACGTGGTAGGGCGACCAGGGATTCTCCTCCTCGTTCTCGCCGAAGCAGAACGTGTACTTGGCGGGATTGCCCTGGGTGGAGCGGTCCATCTCGCCCGGTTTGGCGCCGGCGATGTTGAGCAGCATCAGGCCGAGCGCCCGCCCGATCGTCGCGTTGGCGCGCCAGCCCTGGCCGAAGCAGTTGGAGCCGCAGTTGATGCCGAGCTGGTGGCGGATCGGTCCGCTCACCATGATGGCGGGCGCGCAGGGATGGGTCGTCGCCAGCGTGCCGTGGAGATTGAACTCGGGGTCGAGGACCGCGCGCAGGGCGGCCGTGACGACGGGGAAGTATTCCGGCCTGCAGCCGGCCATGACGGCGTTGGCCGCCATGCTCTGCAGGGTGGGGACGATCTGGCGCGGCGGCACCGGCGGGATCGGCCGGTTGTCGCCCCGGACCGTGTCTACGAACTTAGCCACCTTGTCCTCGGTGGGCACGTAGAGCGGCATGCCGTCGCTCCAGCCCTGGTCGATGGCGAAGTCGTTGAAGGCCTCGACGTCCATGTCGCCGACGTCGATCGTCTCCTGATCGGCGATGTCCTTCATTTCGCGGCACTCGTCTTGTTGATCGTGGCCTCGGTCAGTCCCCTGGTCGCCGTCTCGATGCGCTCACGCAGCTCGTCCGCGTTGAGGCCGCCGATCGGATGCTTCACGACGATCAGCTTGGGCTCGACCTTGCGGGCCTTGGCCTGCGCGAGCACCAGCGGCTTGAACGTCTCGGTGGCGATCACGTAGGCCGTGATGCCGTGCTTCTCGAGTTCGATGCTGTCGTGGAAACTCCACGATGAACAGCTCCCTCAATCGGCTATGGCGAGCAGCGCTCCCCGGTAGTTGGCGGCGATCTTCTCGATCACGTCCTTGGGCGCCGGCTGGCTGGCGCTGTTCTTCGACAGGAAGTCGATGTTGTCGACGGTGCGCAGGGCGCCCAGCTTGTCGCGGATGCCGGCCAGCAGCTCGCGCGCGTTCGGCTTGGAATTCGAGACGAGCGCGATGGCGTCGGTCATCCAGTTGACGGGCTTCAGGGCCACGGTCTCGCCGGACGTGGCCGAGTGGCCGAAGGTGGGATTGACGATGCGCATGGGAACTCCTCCTCAATTCTTCTTCAGGGCCGCGACGGTCGCCTGGCCCGCGCGGTCGCCGTCGGCGATGGCATCGGGCAGGCTCTGGCGTGCCCTGCTGCGGACGTCGCCCACGGCGAACACGCCTTCGACGGTCGTCCGGCCCTGCTCGTCGGCCACGATATGCCCGCCGGCGTCGCGTGCAAGCCCTTCCGGCGCGAATTCCGCAGCGGGAGACTGGCCGACATAGACGAACACCGCGCTGGTCGGAATGGTCTTCCGCATCCCGTCCGTCTCGACCACCACCGCCTCCAGCCCGTCGTCTCCCTGGAGCCCGACGATGCGACCGCCGAGATGGGTGACGCCGCCGGGCAGCTCGGCCGCCGGCGGCCCCACGACGGTGACGTCGCCCGCCACGACCTGCAGCTCGGCCGCCTCGCGCGGCGCCCAGCCTGCCGTGCCGGCGACGACCACCGGCCGGCCGGCATAGAGCGGCCCGTCGCAGGAGGCGCAGTGCGAAAGCCCCATCCCTTCGTAGCGGCTCTCCTCGGCCAGGCCGAGCGTCCCCTTGTTCAGCCCGGTCGCGATCACGACGGCTCGTGCGGCATGCCGTTCGCCCTCGGCCGTCTCGACCGTCCAGGCGCCAGCGCCACCCGTCAGCTTCACGACCTCGCCGAACCCGAGCTCGACGCCGGCCTCGCTCGCCGCGTCGGTCAGCTGCGCGGCGATCTGCGGCCCGTCGCCGTCCTGTTCCACCTCGTGCAGCTCCGCCAGGTTGATGAGGGCACCGCCCGGCGCCAGCTTGTCGAGGCAGAGGGTCTTCAGCCCCGCGCGCGCCGTGCCCGTTGCTGCCGTGAGACCAGCCGGCCCGGCGCCGACCACGATGACGTCGTAGGAGGAAGTGCTCATGGCCGCACTAATCCGTGTTCGAAGGAGGAACTGCAAGCCTCTTCAAGCCGCTCCTTCGTCCCGAGCGAACCACCTCCCTCTTTACGCGTCGTCGTCCCGAGCGAAGCCGAGGGACCTTGCTTCGACGATCCGTTTGTCTCCGGCCCCACGTGGGGATGTCACTGGGGGCGCCGGAGGTGGTGTGACTGACAGGACCAAGGCCGCGGCGAGCCTCTCAGCTCCGCAGCCCATGGGTGCCCCCGCAGGTCGTGCGCCCAGGCAATCGGCGTGGCATAGTCGACATGTCGGAGGCAAGCATGGCCGAGATCATTTTCATCGTGGAAGAGGCGCCTGAAGGCGGCTACTCGGCCCGTGCCGTCGGAGAATCCATTTTTACCCAGGCCGAGTCCGTGGCCGAACTGCACGACAGTGTCCGTGACGCCGTCCAGCGCCACTTCGATCCGGGCACGGCGCCAAAGCTGATCCGCCTCCACTTTGTAAGGGATGAAGTGATCGCGGCATGAGGCTGCCGCGTGACGTTCCGGTCTCGATCTCGCAAGAGCGCTACGCAAGGTCGGCTACCAGGTCGTTCGGCAGTCGGGCAGTCATATTCGAATGACTCGTCTGGCAGGCGAGCAACACCACGTGACGATTCCGGCGCATGATCCGCCGAAGATCGGCACGCTCGTTGCGATCCTGAGCGATGTGGCATCCATTTGAAACTCGATCGGGACGATCTGATGGAGCGGCTTTTCGACTGACTTGATCTTGGCGAGTATGGGCCTTCTACCAGCGACGCGGACGCACCGCGCGCTTCGGCAAGCCGATCGACCTTTTGCTGGCCAGCGTTGGCGGCAGTGATGCGATAGGTGGCTGTTTCGTTGCGGCAGCCGTCAATCTGAGAGCTGGAGGGCCGGCTGCAGAATTGCGTTGACTTCCTGACCGGAAGTTGTGGCTAGTGCCCGTCGACGCTTGTTGACGAAAACAGGCCGTTCGGCGCGTGTAGAGACAGCACGTGCGGCCACAGCGCCTTGAAACCGAAAAGATGAGCGAATAGCCCCCCGGAAGTGCAATGACCACGCGCGACCTGAAAAGCATAGAGATCGATGGTGTCGGGCGCGCGGGGCCTGCTTCGGTGTGCTGTGGTCGAAAGGGGCCGCTGTCGGGCGCAGGCGTCGCCATCCCTTGCCGAGCCCGATTTTCCGGCCCTCCCTACGGAGCGCAAAAAGTCCGGGGCCGGCGGCCCGCACCCATCGAAAAGTCCGTAGCGGAAATTGCGATAATTGCGGAACCCCCCGCGGGCCAACCCGCCCGGCGACCGTTGCCGCCGGCCCGACATGGTCCGCGACTTGCACGCGGCCGTGGTGGATAGTTCGCTTGCGCGGGGCATTGGAAGCGTCGTAGGTCGCAGAGGCAGGGAATCGCACAAGGGAAATGGCGTACTTCACACAGCAACTCGTCAACGCCATCACGCTGGGAGCCATCTACGGGCTGATCGCCATCGGCTACACCATGGTCTATGGCATCATCGGCATGATCAACTTCGCGCACGGCGAAGTCTTCATGATCGGCGCGTTCATCTCCCTGATCGGCTTCATGCTGTGCAGCATGGCGGGCATCGGCTCGGCCCCCGTAGCCATCGTCCTGGTGCTGCTGATGGCCATGGCCTTCACCTCCGTCTACGGCTGGGCGGTCGAACGAACGGCCTATCGCCCGTTGCGGGGTTCCTTCCGGCTGGCGCCCCTGATCTCGGCGATCGGCGTGTCGATAGCCCTGCAGAACTACGTGCAGCTCGTGCAGGGCGCGCGGCCCAAGCCGGGCGGGCAGGTCGTGTCCGGCGGCTTCACGCTGTTCAGCGCCGACGGCTTCGACGTCCGCGTCTCCTGGCTGCAGATCATCATCGTGCTGGTCACGATCGTGCTGATGGGCGGCTTCACCTGGCTGATCGCCAGCACGCCGCTCGGCCGCCGCCAGCGCGCCTGCGAGCAGGACATGAAGATGGCCGCCCTGCTGGGGGTCGACGTGAACCGCACCATCTCGCTCACCTTCGTGCTGGGCGCCGCGCTGGCCGCCGTCGCCGGCATGCTGTTCCTGATGTACTACGGCGTCATCGACTTCTTCATCGGCTTCCTGGCGGGCATCAAGGCCTTCACGGCCGCCGTGCTGGGCGGCATCGGCTCGCTGCCGGGCGCCATGCTGGGCGGGCTGCTGATCGGCATGATCGAGGTCTTCTGGGCCGCCTACTTCTCGAGCGAGTACAAGGACGTCGCGGCCTTCGCCATCCTGGTGCTGGTGCTGATCTTCCGCCCGACGGGGCTGCTGGGCAAGCCGGAGATCGAGAAGGTCTGACAGGATGGATCCGCGCCTTCTCGCCATGCTCAAGGACGCGGCCCTGACCGTGCTGGTCGCCGCCGCGCTCGGCATCTTCATCGTCGGCTTCCGGACGGTCGATGTCGGTGCGCGAACAGGCCTCAGCTTCGACTACGAGTTCGTGGACCTGGCCGTCGCCCTGGTCGTGATCTTCTTCGGTCGGCTGGGCCTGTCCCTGGCGTCCCACGGGCTGCGCTGGCCGGCCATCGCGCTTGGCGCGGTGATGATCGCGGTCGGCGCCTCGCCGATGAAGCTGCCCTCGGGCTTCCTCCACTGGTTCGTCGCGCTGGGCGGCGTGCTGCTGCTCGTCCGCGCCATCTGGCCGTGGGCCAACCAGGCCGCCGCCGCTGCGGCGCGCACGCCGACCGGCCGCCTGCTCGACCAGGTCGGCGGCAGGTGGCTGGGATGGCTGTTGCTGGCGGCGGCCGTGGCGATGCCGTTCACGCCTTTCGCCGACCAGAAGACGATGGATCTCGGCGTGCTGATCCTGACCTATGTGATGCTGGGCTGGGGGCTGAACATCGTGGTCGGGCTGGCCGGCCTGCTCGATCTCGGCTACGTCGCCTTCTACGCCGTCGGCGCCTATGCCTACGCCCTGCTCAGCACGCAGCACGGGCTGGGCTTCTGGGCCGTCCTGCCGCTCGCCGGCATGCTGGCGGCGAGCTTCGGCATCCTGCTGGGCTTTCCGGTCCTGCGCCTGCGCGGCGACTATCTCGCCATCGTCACGCTGGGCTTCGGCGAGATCATCCGCCTGATCCTGCTCAACTGGGTCGATCTCACGAGCGGTCCGGCGGGGATCGGCTCGATTCCGGGGCCGACGCTGTTCGGCGCCGTGTTCGCCGAGACGGCGCCGGCCGGCAAGCAGACCGTGGCGGAGATGCTGGGCATCCCGTTCAGCGGCATCCAGCGCCTGATCTTCCTCTACTACATCATCCTCGCGCTGGCGCTGATCACCAACCTGTTCACCCAGCGCATGCGCCGCCTGCCCGTGGGGCGTGCCTGGGAGGCGCTGCGCGAGGACGAGACCGCCTGTAAGGCGCTGGGCATCAACCCGACCAACACCAAGCTCACGGCCTTCGCGATCGGCGCCATGTTCGCGGGCTTCGCGGGCTCGTTCTTCGCGGCCAAGCAGCGCTTCATCAGCCCGGAGAGCTTCACCTTCATCGAATCGGCCATCATCCTGGCCATTGTCGTGCTGGGCGGCATGGGCAGCCAGGTCGGCGTCGTGCTGGCGGCCGTCCTGCTGATCGGGTTGCCGGAATGGTTCCGCGACCTCGGCAACTACCGCATGCTGGCCTTCGGCCTGGCCATGGTGCTGATCATGGTGTTCCGGCCGCGCGGCCTGATCGCCCATCGCGAGCCGTCGGTGCGGCTGCACCCCGTCGCCTCCGGAGGCAGCGGATGACCGTTTCCCGTCGTCTTCCCGTCCGTCGTCTTCCCGTCGTCTCGACCGCAGCCTCGCAAGGCGAGGCGGAGCGGAGAGGCCTTGTTCCCGGCGATAGGCCGCCTGTCGTGGAGACAAGGTCTCTCCGCTTCGCGCTCCGCGCTACGGTCGAGACGACGGAAAAAAGTTCGTCGTCTCGACCAAGGCCCGAAGGGCCGCGTGGAGAGACCTTGCTTCAGCGAACGGGCGGCTGGGCGTGGAGGCAAGGTCTCTCCGCTTCGCGCTCCGCGCTACGGTCGAGACGACGGAAAAAGTTCGTCGTCTCGACCAAGGCCCGAAGGGCCGCGTGGAGAGACCTTGCTTCAGTGAACGGACGGCTGGTCGTCGAGACAAGGTCTCTCCACTCGGGCCTGTGGCTCTCGGTCGAGACGACGGAGAGCCAGTCGACAGGCGCTTGCGGATGAACGGAACCGGCCCCCTGATCGAGGTCGAGCATCTCACCATGCGCTTCGGTGGCCTGGTGGCGGTCGACGACGTCTCCTTCGCGGCCCGCCCGCGCGAGATCACGGCCATCATCGGCCCCAATGGCGCGGGCAAGACGACGGTCTTCAACTGCATCACCGGCTTCTATAAGCCGACCGTCGGCCGGCTGCTGCTGCGCGGCGATCGCGACTACCTGCTGGAGCGCATGCTGGGCCATGAGATCGGCCAGCGTGCGAAAGTCGCGCGGACCTTCCAGAACATCCGCCTGTTCCCGGCCATGACGGTGCTGGAGAACCTGCTGGTGGCGCAGCACAACAAGCTGATGCTGGCCTCGGGCTACAGCGTCTTCGGCCTGCTCGGGCTCAGGCGCTTCCGGGTCGCCGAGGAGGCGGCCGTCGCCCTGGCGCGCGGCTGGCTGGAGCGCATCGATCTGGTGGCGGACGCCGATCGCCCGGCGGGCGAGCTGCCCTACGGGGCGCAGCGCCGGCTGGAGATCGCCCGCGCCATGTGCACCGAGCCGCGGCTGCTCTGCCTGGACGAGCCGGCCGCCGGCCTCAACCCGCGGGAATCGGCGGAGCTCAACCAGCTCCTGCGATCGATCCGCGACAGGGAAGGGATCGGCGTGCTGCTGATCGAGCACGACATGAGCGTGGTGATGCGGATCTCCGACCATGTCGTGGTGCTCGACTACGGCCGCAAGATCGCCGAGGGCGCGCCCGCCGCCGTGCAGCAGGACCCTGCCGTCATCCGCGCCTATCTCGGCACCGACGACGAGGCCGTCCATGGGTAGCACGCGATCTTCCTCCCCATCGATGACGATGGGGAGGAGGTGAAGATGCCTGATCCCGTGCTCTCCGTGCGCGGCGTCGCCACGTTCTATGGCGCCATCCAGGCGCTGCACGGCGTCGACCTCGACGTCGGCAGGGGCGAGATCGTGACCCTGATCGGCGCCAACGGCGCCGGCAAGTCGACGCTGCTGATGACGATCTGCGGCAATCCCCGCGCGCGGGCAGGCGCGATCGCCTTCGACGGCGAGGACATCACCGGCCTGCCGACGCACGAGATCGTGCGGCGCGGCGTGGCGCAGGTTCCCGAGGGACGCCGCATCTTCGCACGCATGAGCGTGTTCGAGAACCTGCAGATGGGCGCCACGCTGGGCGACCCGGCGACCTTCCGTCAGGACCTGGACCGCGTGTTCGCGATGTTCCCGCGACTGGCCGAGCGGCGTGACCAGCGCGGCGGCACGCTCTCGGGCGGCGAGCAGCAGATGCTGGCGATCGGGCGCGCCCTGATGAGCCGGCCGCGCCTGCTGCTGCTCGACGAGCCGTCGCTGGGGCTGGCGCCCCTGATCGTGCGCCAGATCTTCGACTCGATCGGCCGCATTGCGCGCGAGGAGGGGATGACGATCTTCCTGGTCGAGCAGAACGCCTTCCACGCCCTGCGGCTGGCCGACCGCGGCTATGTGCTGGCCAACGGTCGCGTCCGGCTGAGCGGGACGGGGCAGGAGCTGCTGGCCAACGCCGAGGTGCGGGCGGCCTACCTGGAGGGCGGCCACGCATGATGAGCCCGCTCGACATCTTTATGTTCGACTGGTTCGGCGACACGCTGTTCAACGTGCTGCTGTTCAACCTCGTGCTGGTCGGGCCGGCCTCCTTCGCGGCGGGCCGCGCCGTCGCGATCACCTGGCGCCCATGGCTGCAGGTCGTCTTCTACGCGGGGCTGCTGTCGGCCACCCTGCGTTTCCTGGATTACGCGCTGGCGAACGGCGAGTTGTGGTCGGTGGGCGGCTTCGCCCTGGGCTGGGTGGTGCAGCTCGGCATCGCCGGCCTCGGCTTCCGCCTCACCCAGGCGCGCCAGATGGTCAAACAGTATCCCTGGCTGTACCGGCGCAAAGGCTTGCTGGGCTGGGAGGAGCGGCACTAAGCTCGCGGCAGCTCCACGTTCGTGGTCAACAGAGTCAACAAGGGGGTCGTGACATGAAGAGAACATACGTCGCGCTGGCGGCGGCGGCCGCGGCAATGATGGCGACGCCGGCATTCGCGCAGATCAAGATCGGCGTGGTCGGCCCGATCACCGGTCAGTATGCCGCCTTCGGCGAGCAGATGGTCAAGGGCGCCACGATGGCGGTCGAGGAGATCAACGCCGCCGGCGGCGTCGACGGCAAGAAGCTCGAGCTGCTCGTTGGCGACGATGCCTGCGATCCCAAGCAGGCGACCGCGGTCGCCAACAAGATGGTGGCCGACAAGGTCGTGTTCGTGGCGGGCCATTTCTGCTCGGGCTCGTCGATCCCGGCGTCCGACATCTACAAGGAAGGCAAGATCCTGCAGATCACGCCGGCCTCGACCAATCCCAAGCTGACCGAGGATGCCGCCACCAAGGGCAACACGACGATCTTCCGCACCTGCGGCCGCGACGACGTGCAGGGCGCCACGGTCGGCGCCTACATCCTGAAGAACAAGAAGAACGCCAAGGTCGCCATCCTCCACGACAAGTCGCCGTACGGCAAAGGCGTGGCCGACGAGACCAAGAAGGCCATCAACAAGGGCGGCCTGCGCGAGGCCATGTACGAGGCCTACAACGACACCGACAAGGACTTCACGGCGCTCATCAACAAGATGAAGCAGGCCAAGATCGACGTCATCGTGCTGGGCGGCTACCACACGGCCGGCGCGCTGATGATCAAGCAGGCGCGCGAGCAGGGCCTGGCGGCGCAGATGATGGGCTTCGATTCGCTGCAGACGGCGGAGTTCGCCCAGCTCGGCGGCGCGGCGACCGACGGCGTGCTGATGTCGTTCCCGCCCAAGGCCGAGGACGATCCGAAGAATGCGGCCCTGGTCAAGAAGTTCCGCGACGCCAAGTACAACCCGGAAGGCTACACGCTGTTCACCTATGCCGCGGTGAAGGTGTGGGCCGAGGCCGCCAACAAGGCGAAGTCGACCGATCCGGCCGCCATCGCCAAGGTGCTGCGCAGCGGCAAGTTCGACTCGGCAGTCGGCCTGCTCGAGTTCGACGCCAAGGGCGACATCAAGAACCCGGTCTACGACATCTATCTCTGGAAGGACGGCAAGTCCGCGCCGACCAAGGGCTAGCGTTCGATCGCTTTCCGGAAGGGCCCGCTTCGGCGGGCCCTTTTCGTTTCGGCGGGCGCGGCGCGGCGGATCTCGCTCGGCGGGCGGCCGTAGGTTTCGGCGAACACGGCGTTGAAGCGGCGCAGGCTGGCGAACCCGGCCCGCGCGGCGATCTCGGTCATGGGCAGCCGCGTTCCGTCGAGCAGCCGCTTGGCCCGCTGCACCCGGTAGGTCCGGGCGGCCTGCAGCGGGCTCGCGCCGACATGCCGCCGGAACAGCCGGTCGAGATGGCGCGCGCCGATGCCGAGCCGCGCGGCGAGATCCTCCACGCCGGCCTCGTCGAGCGCGCCGTCGCGGATCAGCCGCATCGCGCGGTGCACGGTCGTGCGCGAGCCCTGCCAGGCGGGCGAGAAGGGCGCCGTCTCGGGCCGGCAGCGCAGGCAGGGGCGGAAGCCCGCCGCTTCCGCCGCGGCGGCGGGGGGAAAGAAAGGCACGTTGCGGCCGAGGGACGGCCGCGCGGGGGGGGGGGGGCGGCCCCCGTCCGGGCCGGGCGGGCGGGGCGGGGCGGCGCCCCCGCCGCTTCCGCCGCCGCGGCGGTGGGAAAGAACGACACGTTGCGGCCGAGCGCCGGCCGCACGGGGCAGACCGGTCGGCAGTAGATGCGGGTCGTGCGCACGCCCGAGAAGAACCGTCCGTCATAGCGGCGGTCGCGCCGCACGCGGGCACGCTCGCATTCGGCAGGGTCGATCAGCAAGGCGATGGAGTCCGATTCCGGCGAGCCGGACTTCGGGCCTCGTGTTACGCGGCGCGGCATGACGACGAACCTGCCCCACAAGCCCGCGAGCTGCAAATGTCGATAGAGTCCGCATCCGCCACGAGCGAGCGCGACGGCCCTGCCGGCTGGCGCGTCGCCCGGGTCGCCTTCGTCATCGCGGTGTTCGGCTGGGGCGTCGGCTTCTATGGTCCGGGCGTCTACCTGGCCGCGCTGCACGAGAGTCATGGCTGGCCGATCTCGACCGTGTCGGCAGCGATCACGGCGCACTACCTCACGAGCGCCGCGCTCATCGCCGTCCTGCCGGATGCCTACCGGCGGTTCGGCGTCGTCCGCGTCACCATCGCCGGCGCGGTGTTCGCAGCGGCCGGCGCCGTCGCCTGGACCGCGGCGGGCGAGGTCTGGCAATTGCTGCCGGCGCTGCTGCTCAGCGGGCTGGGCTGGTCGGCCATGAGCGGCGCCGCGCTGAACGCCATGGTGGCGCCGTGGTTCGACCGCGATCGCCCGAAGGCCATGAGCACCGCCTTCAACGGCGCCAGCATCGGCGGCCTGCTCTTCACGCCGCTGTGGGCGGCGCTGATCGCCACGGTGGGGCTGCCGGCCGCCGGCATGCTGGTGGCGGCCGCCACCGTGGTCGTCGTCTGTCCGCTCGCCTGGATCTTCTTGAGCCGGCCGCCACGCGCGGAAGCAGGAGGCGGCGGCAAGGCCGCGGCGCCCCTGTCGCGGCGCGAGCTCGTGCGGCAGCCGCGCTTCATCACCCTGTCCGCCGCCTTCGCCCTGGGGCTGTTCGCCCAGATCGGCCTCTTCGCCCATCTGATCTCGCGCCTCACGCCGACGTTCGGCGATACGATGGCCGCGCTCGCCGTCAGCCTCGCGACGCTCTGCGCCGTCGTCGGACGGACCATCATGGGGCGCGCCCTCGGCGCGCACGACCGCCGCGTCGCGGCGGCGGCCAACTTCGTGATGCAGGCCGCCGGCTCCCTGCTGCTTGCCTTCGGCGGGGGACTGCCGCTCCTGGTGGCGGGCTGCGTCCTGTTCGGCCTGGGCGTCGGCAACCTGACGTCGCTGCCGCCCCTGATCGCGCAACGCGAGTTCAGGGCGGCCGACGTCGGCATGGTGGTCGCCCTGGTGACCGCCATCAACCAGGCCGTCTTCGCCTTCGCTCCTGCCGTCTTCGGCGCGTTGCGCGATCTTGGCGGCAGCTACATCGCAGCCTTCCTGCTCGCAGCCACCGTGCAGGTCGTCGCGGCGGCGATCGTCGCGGCAGGACGGCGCTTTTCCTGAGCCGATTCAATGTCTTGTAGCTGGCATTCCACGATTTTGGGGAACCGTGACAGGGAGTCCCCGGATATGGTATCCGGAGACTCTACAGTTAGAGGGGAACGTTTTCCGAAATGCCGGGAGGCGCCATCGCGGTCGCGTCGGATCATGCCGGCTTGGACCTCAAGGAGATCCTGAAGCGAGATCTGCAGGAGGCGGGTCACGAGGTGCTCGATCTTGGCACCCATTCGACCCAGTCGGTCGACTATCCCGATTTCGGCCGGGCGATGGCTGATGCCATCGCGTCGGGCAGGGCCAGCCGCGGCGTCCTGGTCTGCGGCACCGGAATCGGCATCTCGATCGCGGCGAATCGCAATCCCGAGGTGCGAGCGGCACTGGTGCACGATGCGACGACGGCGCGGCTGTCGCGCCTGCACAATGACGCCAACGTGGTGGCGTTCGGCCAGCGCGTGATCGGCGTCGAGACGGCGCGCGAGGCGCTGAAGGCCTTCCTGGAGACGAAGTGGGAGGGCGGCCGTCATGCCGCCCGCGTCGACAAGCTTTCGAAGGGTTGAGTGAGATGAGCCAAGTTGCTGCCAAAGTCGTCGAATCGCCGCTGCCGATGTTCTCGCGCGGCATCGCCGAGGCCGATCCGGCGATCGATGCGGTGCTGAAGGGCGAGCTGCGCCGCCAGCGCGAGCAGATCGAGCTGATCGCTTCCGAGAACATCGTCTCGCGCGCCGTGCTCGAGGCGGCGGGATCGGTGCTGACCAACAAGTATGCCGAAGGCTATCCCGGCCGGCGCTACTATGGCGGCTGCGAGGAGGTCGACAAGGCCGAGCAGCTCGCCATCGAGCGCGCCTGCAAGCTGTTCGACTGCGCCTTCGCCAATGTGCAGCCGCATTCCGGCGCGCAGGCCAACCAGGCCGTCTTCATGGCGCTGCTCAAGCCCGGTGACACCTTCATGGGCATGGCGCTCGACCAGGGCGGCCATCTCACGCACGGCTCGCCGGCCAACCAGTCGGGCAAGTGGTTCAGGGTGGTGTCCTACGGCGTCAAGCCGGACACCCATCTGATCGACTACGAGCAGATGGAGGAGGTCGCACGCCGCGAGAAGCCGAAGCTGATCGTGGCCGGCGCATCGGCCTATTCGCGGCACATCGACTGGGCGCGCTTCCGCAAGGTCGCCGACGAGATCGGTGCCTTCTTCATGGTCGACATGGCGCATTATGCGGGGCTGGTCGCCGCCGGCGTCTATCCCAGCCCGCTGCCGCATGCCCATGTCGTCACCACGACGACCCACAAGACGCTGCGCGGCCCGCGCGGCGGCATGGTGCTGTCGACCGACGCCGACATCGGCAAGAAGATCAACTCGGCGGTGTTCCCGGGCCTGCAGGGCGGACCGCTGATGCACATCATCGCCGCCAAGGCGGTGGCTTTCGGCGAGGCGCTGAAGCCGGAGTTCAAGGTTTACGCCCAGAACGTCATCGACAATGCGCGGGCGCTGGCGGCGGCGCTGACGGAGCGCGGCCTGAAGATCGTCTCGGGCGGCACCGACAGTCACGTGATGCTGGTCGATCTGCGCCCGAAGGCGGCGACCGGCGTCGCCGCCGAGAAGGTGCTCGACCGGGCGGGCATCACGGTCAACAAGAACAGCATTCCCGGCGATCCGGAGAAATACACGATCACGTCGGGCGTGCGGCTGGGATCGCCGGCGGGCACGACGCGCGGCTTCGGTGTGGCCGAATTCCGCCAGATCGGCCATCTGATCGCGGACGTGCTGGATGGAATCGCCCGGAACGGACCCGAAGGGGACGCCCAGGTCGAGGTGCAGGTGCGCGGCAAGGTGCGCGACCTGTGCGCCCGCTTTCCAATCTACCGCGACTGACGCAGGCGCAAGCACAGGGGGAGAAGATGCGCTGTCCATTCTGCGGTCACGAGGACACACAAGTTAAGGACTCGCGACCGACCGATGACAATTCGGCGATCCGCCGTCGGCGCTACTGCCCGTCCTGCGGATCGCGCTTCACGACCTTCGAGCGCGTGCAGTTGCGCGAGCTCACCGTGGTCAAGAAGAACGGCCAGCGCGTCGCCTTCGACCGCGACAAGCTCGCGCGGTCGATCATCGTCGCCTGCCGCAAGCGGCCCGTCGATCCCGAGCGCATCGAGCGCGTCGTCAACGGCATCGTGCGCCGCCTCGAAAGCTCCGGCGAGAGCGAGATTCCCTCGACGCAGATCGGCGAGCTGGTGATGGACGCGCTGCGCGCGCTCGATCCGGTGGCCTATGTCCGCTTCGCCTCGGTGTATCGCAACTTCCGCGAGGCGCGCGACTTCGAGGAGTTCATCTCCGACCTCGCCGAGACGGCCAGCCTCAAGGACTGACGCGATGATGCGCGCCGCCCTGGCGCTGGCGCGTCGGTCGCTCGGCCGCACCTGGCCCAACCCCGCGGTCGGCTGCGTGGTGGTGAAGGACGGCCGCATCGTCGGGCGCGGCCGCACGCAGGAGGGCGGACGGCCCCACGCCGAGACCGAGGCGCTGGCGCAGGCGGGCACGGCCGCCCGCGGCGCCACCGTCTACGTGACCCTCGAGCCCTGCGCCCACCATGGCAGGACCCCGCCCTGCGCCGATGCGCTGGTGGCGGCGGGCGTGGCGAAGGTCGTCTCGGCGCTCGAGGATCCCGATCCGCGCGTCAACGGCGGCGGGCACAGCCGGCTGAGGGCCGCCGGCATCGCCGTCGAGGTCGGCGACGGCGCCGCCGAGGCGGCGGAGATCAATGCCGGGTTCCTGCTGCGCGTGCGGGAAGGCCGGCCGCTGTTCCGCCTGAAGCTCGCCGGTTCCCTCGACGGCCGGATCGCCACGGCGACAGGGGAGAGCAAGTGGATCACCGGCGAGGCGGCGCGCGCCCATGGCCAGCGGCTGCGCGCCGTGCACGATGCCATCCTGGTGGGCATCGCCACGGCGATCGCCGACGATCCCGAGCTGACCTGCCGGCTGCCCGGCCTGGCTGGCCGGTCGCCGGTCCGCATCGTGCTCGATTCGCGGGCACGCCTGCCGGAAGGAGGCAAGCTTGCCCGCTCGGCGCGCGAGGTGCCGGTCTGGATCGTGTGCACGCCGGCCGCGCCGCGGGAGCGCCGCGCGGCGCTGGCTGAAGCTGGCGTCGAGATCATCGAGGTGGCGGCGCGGCAGGACGGCAGGGTAGACGTCGCGGAAGCGGCGCGCGCCCTGGCTGGGCGCGGGCTGACGAGGGTGCTCGTCGAAGGCGGCGGCCAGATCGCCGCGGCGCTGCTCGGCGCGGGCCTCGTCGACCGCATCAGCAGCTATCGCGCAGGCCTGTTCCTGGGAGCGGACGGCCGCTCTGCGGTCGGCGCGCTGGCGATCGCACGGCTCGATTTCGCGCCCCGGTTCAGGCTGATGTCGGCCCGGCCATTGCAGGGCGATACGGTGGAAACCTGGACGCGGGGCGCCTAAACAGGGCCATGTTCACCGGCATCGTCACAGACATCGGCGAGATCCTCTCCGTCAAGCCCGGCGGCAGCGCCGGCGACCGGCGCTTCGTCGTGCGCACCCGCCACGACATGGCGCCCATCGCGATCGGCGCCTCCATCGCCTGCGCCGGCTGCTGCCTGACCGTCGTCGAGAAGGGGGACGGCTGGTTCGCGGTCGAGGTCTCGGCCGAGAGCCTCGGCAAGACCCATCTCGGCGACTGGAAGGAGGGCAGCCGGCTCAACCTCGAGCTGTCGCTCAAGGTCGGCGACGAGCTGGGCGGCCATCTGGTCTACGGCCATGTCGACGGCGTCGGCTCGATCGTGTCGATGACGCCGGAAGGCGGCAGCGTGCGCTTCGTGTTCGAGGCGCCGTCCGACCTGGCGCGCTTCATCGCGGCCAAGGGCTCGGTCGCCGTCGACGGCATCTCGCTGACGGTCAACGAGGTGGATGGAAACCGCTTCGGCGTGAACATCATTTCCCATACCCAGGCGGTGACGACCCTCGGCCAGGCCAGGACGGGCCAGCGGGTCAACCTTGAGGTGGATATGCTCGCGCGTTACGTTGCGCGGCTGCTGGAGCACGGAAAACCATGAGCGCGCTCGAAAAGGACGCCTGGCGCATCACCTTCGCGGAGGTGAAGGCGGCGGCGGAGGACATCATCGAGGAGGCCCGCAAGGGCCGCATGTTCATCCTGGTCGATGATGAGGACCGCGAGAACGAGGGCGACATCGTCATCCCCGCCCAGTTCGCCGATGCCGAGGCCATCAATTTCATGGCCAAGCACGCGCGCGGTCTGATCTGCCTCGCGCTGACGCGCGACCGCGTCGAGCAGCTCGGCCTGCCGCTGATGGCGCGCAACAACGGCACGCGTCACCAGACCGCCTTCACCGTCTCCATCGAAGCGCGCGAGGGCGTGACCACTGGAATCTCGGCCGCAGATCGCGCCCGCACCGTGGCGGTGGCGATCGATCCGTCGTGCGGGCCGCAGGACATCGTGACGCCCGGCCACGTCTTTCCGCTGGTGGCGCGCGACGGCGGCGTGCTCGAGCGCACCGGCCATACCGAGGCCGCCGTCGATCTGGCGCGGCTCGCCGGGCTGACGCCGGCCGGAGTGGTCTGCGAGATCATGAACGACGACGGCACGATGGCCCGTCGCAACGACCTGATCACCTTCGCCCAGCGCCATGGGCTCAAGATCGGCACGATCGCTGACCTGATCGCCTACCGCCGCCGCTACGATTCGATCGTCCGCCGGCTGAGCGAGACGACTTTCGACAGCATCTACGGCGGGACCTTCCGCTGCGTCATCTACGTAAACAAGGTGACGATGGCGCAGCATATCGCGCTGGTGAAGGGCGATCCCGCGGCGGGCGGTCCGGTCATGGTGCGCATGCACGCGGTCAACATCTTCACCGACGTGCTGGGGCAGCGGAACACCGGGCGCGGCGGCGAGATCGAGGCCTCGATGGAGGCGATCGCCGAGGCCGGCCGCGGTGTGATCGTGCTGATCCGCGAACCGCCGACCGTGATGCTGTCCGAGCAGCGCCGCCGCGCCGGCGAGGCGATCGAGCCGGCAGGGGACGAGCTGCGCGACTACGGGGTCGGGGCGCAGATGCTGATCGATCTCGGCGTCAAGGAGATGGTGCTGCTGTCCAACAGCCGGCGCAGCGTCGTCGGCCTGGAGGGCTTCGGCCTTAAGATCGTGGACCAGAAACCCGTCCCGGGACGGCCCGTTCAGAGATCCTAGAGGCAGCGTTCATGTCGACACGGACCGAAACCCCGACGGCGAGGCCGCCGGTCGCAGACGTGCAGGGCGCGCGAATCCTGATCGTAGAGTCGCGCTACTATGCGGAGATCGCCGACGCCCTGCTCCAGGGCGCCGAACGGGAGATCGCGAAGAACGGCGCTGCCTGCGAACGCGTGGAGGTGCCGGGCGCCTTCGAGATTCCCGGTGCGATCGCCTTGGCGGCAGGCCGCTACGACGGCTTCGTGGCGCTGGGTTGCGTCATCCGCGGGGAGACGTCGCACTACGACTATGTCTGCGGCGAGAGCGCCCGCGGATTGATGGATCTCGCCGTCCACAAAAGGCTCGCCGTGGGCTACGGCATCGTCACCGTCGACGATATGGAGCAGGCGCGGGCACGCGCCTTCACCGACCGCGGCGACAAGGGGGGCGATGCGGCCCATGCCTGCCTCGCTATGGTGGCCTTGGGCCGCCGCTGGCGGAACGCGTGAGCGCCGCACCAACGGCCGGTGCCAAGCCCAGCCGCCGGCAGGCGGCCCGCCTGGCCGCCGTGCAGGCGCTCTACCAGTGGCAGGAGGGCGAGCACGGGCCGGGCGAGATCATCGACCAGTTCCTGCGCGTGCGGACCGGCGAGACCGGCGAGGAGGGCATGCGCCGCGACGCCGACCGGCCGCTCTTCAAGGACGTGGTCGAGGGTACGGTGGCGCACAGGGAGGAGCTCGAGAAGGCGGTCTCCGAGGCGCTGGCGCAGAACTGGAGCTGGGCGCGGATCGACCGCCTGGTGCGCGCCATCCTGCTGGCCGGCGCCTACGAACTCGTCCATCGCAAGGACGTGCCGGCGCGCGTGGCGATCAACGAATATGTCGATATCGCCCATGCCTTCTACGACCAGGGCGAGTCGAGCTTCGTGAACTCCGTGCTCGACCGCGTGGCGCGCCAGGCCCGCTCGACCGAACTCGCGGGCTGACGCCGTGGCGCGCCGCCGGCGCATCGGCGAATTCGAGATGATCGCCCGCTACTTCGCGCCGTTGGCGCGAAGCTTTCCCGGCGCCGGCGGCTTGCTGAGCGACAACGCCTTCCTGCCCGCCGACGCGCGCCGCGACCTCGTGGTGAAGACCGACACGATCGTCGCGGGCGTCCACTTCCTGGCCGACGAGTCGCCCGGAAGGATAGCGGCCAAGGCGCTGCGCGTCTGCCTGTCCGACCTCGCCGCCGGCGGGGCCGAACCCTTCACCTACCAGCTTTCCCTGTCGCTGACGCGCGAGTGGAGCGAGCGCTGGATCGCAGGCTTCGCGCGCGGACTGGCAGCCGACCAGCGGCGCTACGGCATTGTCCTGTGCGGCGGCGACACGGTCGTGACCCCGGGGCCGCTCACGGTGACGATCACTGCGTTCGGCCGTGTCGAGCGGGGCAGGGGACTGACCCGCGCAGGCGCGCGCGCGGGCGACGCGCTCTGGGTCACCGGCACGATCGGCGACGGGGCGCTGGGTCTGCTGGCGGCGCGCGGCGAGATCGCCGCGCCTCCCCTGGAGCGGCGCTACCGTCTGCCGCAGCCGCGGTCGTCCTTCGGCCCGCGGCTGGTCGGCATCGCAAGCGCGGTGGCCGACGTCTCGGACGGACTGCTGGCCGATGCCGGCCACATTGCCGACGCATCCGGGCTCGCCGTCACCATCGAGCGCGAACGCGTGCCGCTCTCGAGGACGGCGAGGCGCGTGCTGGCCGACGCACCGCGGCTGTGGACGAACGTGCTGGGCGGCGGCGACGACTACGAACTGGTGATGGCGGTCCCGCGGCGGAAGGAGGCGGCGCTGCTCGCCGCGTCGCGGGCGGCGGGCCTGCCGGTCACGCGAGTCGGTTCCCTGTGGCGAGGGCAGGGCGTCACGCTCACCGACGGTGGTCGGCCACTGCGAATCGCGCGTAGGGGCTACGCCCACTTCTGACAGCACACGTGAAAGGACATGGCAGGACTGCGCAACGCCTATTCCCTTGGGGGCGGGCCCTGCCGCGACTAGAGTGCCGGCCAATGGACGGCACGGGCAAGCTGGAGGAAGCACAGGCGGCGTCGCAGGGAAAGATGCCGCAGCGCTCGCTGCGCAACATCGGCCTCCTCGCCGTGTGTCAGGCCCTCACCCAGAGCAGCAATACGCTGATGTTCGCCTCGTCGGCGCTGGCGGTGTTGACCATCGTCTCGCCGGACATGCGCATGTGGGCGAACCTCCCGGTGACCATGCAGCATCTCGGCGTGATGCTGTCGGTTTTCCCTGCCTCGCTGCTGATGATGCGGCGCGGCCGCAAGTTCGGTTTCCGTGCCGGCTCGACCATGGGCATGGTCGGCGCGTCGCTCGCCGCGATCGGCCTGGGCCTGGGCAGCTTTCCGGTGATGTGCGTTGGCGGCCTGTTCCTCGGCTACGCCGTCGCCAACATGCAGCTCTATCGCTTCGCCGCGGTCGAGCTGGCGCCCGGCGCCTTCCGAGCCCAGGCGATCTCCTACGTGACGGCAGGCGGCATCGTCGCCGGGATCGTCGGGCCTGCCCTGGCCCGCTTCACGCCCAATCTCTGGCTGCCGGTCTTTCAGGCCAGCTTCTGCGCCGTCATCATCATCCACGCCATCGTCTTCGTGGTGCTGGGCTTCATCGAATTTCCACCGGTGAGGGCCGAGGATTCGTCGGGCCCGCAGCGGCCGCTGCTCGAGATCGTCACCCAGCCGACCTACATGGTGGCCTGCACCGGCGCCATGATCGCCTTCGGCGTCATGTCCTTCGTGATGGCGGCCTCGCCGCTGGCCATCGTCCAGTGCGGTCTGAATGCAAGCGAGGCCCCCGTCACGATCTTCGTGCACGTCATGGGCATGTTCGTGCCGGCGTTCTTCACGGGGCATCTGATCGCCCGCTACGGCGTGTTCAACGTCATGCTCGCCGGAATCGTTCTCCTGGTGCTCGGCGTCGTCGTTGCCCTCCTGGGGGTGACCGAATGGTATTTCCGCATCGCTCTCGGCCTGAATGGCGTGGGCTGGAACTTCCTGTTCGTCGGCGCCACGACGTTGCTCACCACCGCATACCGGCCGGCCGAACGCGGCAAGGCCCAGGCATTCAACGACTTCATGGTGTTCGGCACCACCGCATCGGCGAGCTTGATGGCGAGCATCGTGCTGGAGGTGAAGGGCTGGGCCGTCCTCAACTACTTCGCCCTCGGCCTGGTGCTGGCGGCGCTGGTGATCATCGGGATCTACCGCTTCCGACAACCGTTACGTCCTTGAGGCCAAGCCCTTGACGCAGCGGGACTTTTCCCGGTTCCGGGTTGCGCGGATTGTGGCGTTCTGCCATTTTCCGCCGGCCTCGCGCCGGGGGGATTCGGATGTTTTCGGAATGCGCCTGGTGGGAAATGCCATCTAAAACAACGGGTTAACCACACAATGTCTACCGTTCTCTGGGCTGTCATCGCCTGCGGTGTCATCGCCGTCTTGTACGGCATCGTGACCGCATCGCGGGTCATGGCTGCCGACTCGGGCACTGCGCGCATGCAGGAGATCGCGCAGGCGGTGCAGGAAGGCGCCGCCGCGTACCTTCGCAGGCAGTACACGACCATCGCCATCGTCGGCGTGATCGTGCTGGTGCTCCTCGCCATCCTGCTCGGCAAGCACGCCGCCATCGGCTTCTTGATCGGCGCCGTGCTCTCGGGGGCCGCCGGCTTCATCGGCATGAACGTGTCGGTGCGTGCCAACGTGCGCACTGCCGTCGCGGCTCAGAAGAGCCTGGGGCAGGGCCTGGACCTCGCCTTCAAGGCCGGTGCGGTTACCGGCATGCTGGTCGCCGGTCTCGCCCTGCTGGGCGTGGTGGGCTACTTCGCCGTGCTGCTCAAGACGGGCGTTCCGGCGGGCAGCCGCGAGATGATCGACGCGCTGGTCGCGCTGGGCTTCGGCGCCTCGCTGATCTCGATCTTCGCCCGTCTGGGCGGCGGCATCTTCACCAAGGGTGCCGACGTGGGGGGCGACATGGTGGGCAAGGTCGAGGCCGGCATCCCGGAGGATGACCCCCGCAACCCGGCGACGATCGCGGACAACGTGGGCGACAATGTCGGCGATTGCGCCGGCATGGCGGCCGACCTGTTCGAGACCTACGCCGTGACGACTGTGGCCACGATGGTGCTGGCCTCGATCTTTTTCGTGGCGGATCCGGCGCTGGTTTCCAAGCTGATGGTCTATCCGCTGGCCATCGGCGGTGCCTGCATCATCACGTCGATCATCGGGACCTACTTCGTGCGCCTCGGCTCCGACGGCGGCATCATGTGGGCGATGTACAAGGGCGTGATCGCGGCTGCCGTCCTGTCCATTCCGGCCCTCTGGTTCGTAACCGACTGGGTCGTCGGCACCGGCACCGTGCTCAAGGTGGGCGACCGCGAGTTCAGTGGCATAACGCTGTTCTGGTGCGCCATGGTCGGCCTGGCCGTGACAGGCCTGATCGTGTGGATCACCGAGTACTACACCGGCACCGACTATCGGCCGGTCAAGGCGGTGGCGCAGGCCTCGGTCACAGGACACGGCACCAACGTCATCGCGGGCCTGGCGATGTCGATGGAGGCGACGGCCCTGCCGGCTCTGCTGATCTGCGCCGGCATCATCGTCTGCTACGTCATGGCGGGCCTGTTCGGCATCGCCATTGCCACGACCGCCATGCTCGCTCTCGCCGGCATGGTGGTCGCGCTCGACGCCTACGGGCCGGTCACCGACAATGCCGGCGGCATCGCCGAGATGTCGGGACTGCCGAAGGAGGTCCGCAAGAACACCGACGCTCTCGATGCCGTCGGCAACACCACCAAGGCCGTCACCAAGGGCTATGCCATCGCCTCGGCGGGCCTTGGCGCCCTGGTGCTCTTCGCGGCCTACACCTCCGACCTCGACTACTTCATGGCGCAGGGCAAGCTCGGCGTCACGGCGGTCGAGTTCTCGCTCAAGAACCCGTACGTCGTCGTCGGCCTGCTGATCGGCGGCCTGCTGCCGTATCTCTTCGGCGGCATGTCCATGCTGGCCGTCGGCCGCGCGGCCCAGTCGGTCGTCGAGGAGGTTCGCCGGCAGTTCAAGGAGAAGCCGGGCATCATGGAAGGCAAGGACCGGCCGGACTACGGCCGGGCCGTGGACATGCTGACCAAGGCGGCGATCAAGGAGATGATGATCCCGTCGCTGCTGCCGGTGCTGTCGCCGATCGTGGTGTTCATCGTCATCAGCGCCATTGCGAACCGCGCCGACGCCTTCGCCGCGGTCGGCGCGATGCTGCTGGGTGTCATCGTTACCGGCCTTTTCGTCGCCATTTCCATGACGGCGGGCGGCGGTGCCTGGGACAATGCCAAGAAGTACATCGAGGAAGGCCACTTCGGCGGCAAGGGATCGGAGGCGCACAAGGCCGCCGTGACCGGCGACACTGTGGGCGATCCGTACAAGGACACCGCGGGCCCCGCCGTGAACCCGATGATCAAGATCACCAACATCGTGGCCCTGCTGCTGCTTGCCGTGCTGGCGCACTGAGCCTTGCCGTAAGGCCCCAACGCGAAAGCCCCGGTCTCGTCAGACCGGGGCTTTTTCGTGGATGGTCCGGCTCGTCAGAAGCCGCCGCCGGTCGGCGCGCCGGGGTTGGTGTTGGTGTCGCGCGGTCCGGTGAACCTGCCGACGTTGCCGAGGATCTGCTCCAGAATGGTGAGCTCCTTGCCCGAGGTCGGCGTGATGCGCGCCACCATGGTGATGTTCCGCGCGTCCTTGAGATCGTAGTACTTGATGTTCTGGACGCGCCCCTGTTCGTTGAACGTGATCTGGATGACGTTCTGATCGGCGATCCAGGGTCTGGACGGCCCCCATGATTCCTGTTTCTCGCTGATGTAGTACCAGACGTTCGGGTTGAAGGTGGCGACGGACGACGGGGAACCGACCAGGCGAACGACGTCCTCGCGGCTTTGGGTTGACACTTCGAGCTTGTCGACGGCGCCGGGAGCAGGCGAGAAGCCGTGAAGATTCACGATGTTCTCGCAGCCGGCGGCCATGAGGGCGATCAGGACGAGCGGGACGGTGCGACGCATGGACGGTTGCTTGGGGTTCGTTGGAAAGAGGGGCCACAACATGTCGCGTGGCCCCCGACCGGTCAACCGCGTCAGCCCGCTGCAGATGGGAGCAATTCCGTGTTTCGACGCAGGAAGCCTGAAGAGGCCTTCGCCACCGCCCTGTACGCCAAGACCGCCGAACTGGCCCGTTCGGCGGAGCTCTTCGCGGCCTGTGGCATTCCCGACACGCTCGATGGGCGGTTCGATGCGCTCGCCTTGCACGCGTCCCTCATGATCGATCGCCTGCACCGCGAACCGGATGGCGAGGTGCTGGCGCAGGCCTACTTCGACGCCATGTTCCGGCATCTCGACCTGACGCTGCGCGAGATCGGCGTCCAGGACCTGGGGGTCGGCCGCCGGATCAAGATCATGGCCGAAGGTCTCCATGGGCGTGGTCTTGCCTATCGGGAAGCCTTGGCTGGCGGCCGCACGCCGCTGGGCGAGGTCTTGCGCCGAAACGCCTATGGCGGTAGGCCCCCGCCCGGGGATGAACAGATCGAGCGGCTGGAGGCCTACGTTCGCCGTTATGCCGCCCAACTGGCCTCGACCGCCAGGAACGAGCTCGTTAAGTAGGTCAGGATTATCCCGGAAGCGGTTGAAATGACGCATAAATCAGAATTGGAAAGGGTCGTCGATCTCGACAGGATGGGGCCCGCGGGGGCTGCCCTGGACATCGTGGCGACCGACAGCGAGCGGGCGGCGCTCGCAAAGCGGTTCGGCTTTCTTGGTCTTCCGGCCTTTTCCGCGCGGGTGACCGTGGATCGCCGCCCGGGCGGCCAGATCGTCGTCGAGGGCCGGCTGCGCGGCAAGCTTCTTCAGGCATGCGTACTGACGCTGGAGCCGGTGACCCAGCAGCTCGACGATGCGTTTCGCATCGTCTTCAAGCAGAACATGGCCGACGAGCTCGATCCGGACAGCGGCGAGGCGGTGGTGAGCGCTCAGGCCGATGCGCCGGAACCCCTTGAAGGTCCGACACTCGATATTAGCGAGATCGTGGCGGAGCAGCTTTCCCTGGCGGCCGACCCATACCCTCGCAAGGCAGGGGTGACGCTGGAGGACGTCCTGCCCAAGACTCGCCAGGGCGGGGCGCGGCGCGGGCCGCCGGATCAGCGGCGTCATCCCTTCGCCGGCTTGGCGGCGCTTCGCGACAAGCCGCGTCGGGGCCGCTAAATTGTTGCGGGCATGAGACGTTTTGGCTAGAGAAGGCGCCCTGCCGCGCCTATAGGGCGCGGCCGCCGTTTTTTGGGCAAGTGCCGGCTTCATGGGAAGCGGGCGCGCCCGTCGTGGAGATCGTTATGGCAGTTCCCAAGAAGAAGGTTTCCAAGTCTCGCCGCAACATGCGCCGGGCTCATCATGCATTGCCGTCGATGGCCTATGTCGAGTGCAAGAACTGCGGCGAGCTCAAGCGGCCGCATGCCGTGTGCTCGCACTGCGGCTACTACCGCGAGGACATGCCGGTTCTCGCCGACAACGCGTCGGCCGAGAAGTAGCCGACGCGCGCCGCCGGCGATGGGCTGGCTTACGACGCGAATAGTGGCCGCATGAGCGCGGAAAAGATCGTTCTCGCGCTCGACGGCATGGGTGGCGATCACGCTCCCCAGGTCGTCGTGGACGGTGCCGACATCGCGCGGGAGCGCTATCCGGGAACGACCTTCCTGTTGTTCGGCGATCAGGCGCGCCTGAGGCCGCTGGTCGACAAGAAGAAGGGCTTGGCCAAGGTCCTCGAGATCGTGCCGACCGAGGACGTGGTGCTGGCGGAAGACAAGCCGAGCTTCGCGCTGCGGCGACGACGCAAGTCGAGCATGTGGCTCGCGGTCGAGGCGGCTGCGCAGGGGCGGGCCGACACCGTGGTCTCGGCGGGCAATACCGGCGCGTTGCTGGCTATATCGATGTTCGCCATGCGCATGGTCGAGGGGGCGCATCGGCCGGCACTCGCCTCCTTCCTGCCGACGGCTCGGGGCGAAACGGTGATGCTCGACCTGGGGGCCAACCTCGAGTGCGACGCCGAGAACCTCTCCGAATTCGCCGTCATGGGCAGCGTCTTCGCACAGGTCCTGCTCGGACTCGACCGGCCCAAGGTGGGTCTTCTGAACGTCGGTTCGGAAGAGCTGAAGGGACACGAGGAGTTGCGCCAGGCGGCAGCCTGGCTGCGGCGCGAGGGCTCGCCCGTCGACTTTCGCGGCTTCGTCGAAGGCAACGACATCACGGCAGGAACGATCGACGTGGTGGTGACGGACGGGTTTACCGGCAACGTCGCGCTCAAATCGATCGAGGGGACAGCCAAGCTCTATTCTCAATTCGTACGTCAGGTGTTCCGGACCTCGACCTTCGCCAAGATCGGCGGCCTGATCGCTGCGGGTGCCTGGAGAAAGCTGCTCAAGCGCGTCGATCCGCGGCGCTACAATGGGGGCGTGTTCCTGGGGCTCGACGGCGTCTGCGTGAAAAGTCACGGCGGCACGGATGCGCTGGGTTTCGCCTACGCCCTCGGCATGGCGGTCGATCTGGTGCGCTACGAATACAAGAATAAGCTCGTCGATGGCCTGGCCACGTTGCGTCAGGTGATGGCGGCAGCGGAAGCGCCGGCGACGGAGCTTCAGGCCAGCGGAGGCGGCGAGTGATTCGTTCTGTCGTTCAGGGGTGCGGCGCCTATCTGCCGGAGAGGGTCGTCACGAACGACGAGCTGGCGCAGAAGATGGAAACATCGGACGAGTGGATCCAGCAACGTACCGGCATCAAGCAGCGCCACATCGCGGCCCAAGGCGAGTTCACGTCACACCTGGCGATCAAGGCGTCGGAACGGGCGCTTGCCCACGCCGGACTCGCTGCGGCGGATCTCGATCTCATCGTTCTCGCGACGGCGACGCCGGACGAGACCTTTCCGGCCACGGCAACGCGGGTGCAGGCGGCGCTGGGCATGTCCCGGGGCGCGGCGTTCGACGTGCAGGCTGTGTGTGCGGGGTTCGTCTATGCCCTGTCCGTCGCCGACAGCATGATCAGGAGCGGGGCGGCGTCGACGGCGCTGGTCATCGGCGCGGAGACCTTCTCGCGCATCCTGGACTGGAATGACCGCGGCACGTGCGTGCTGTTCGGCGACGGTGCCGGAGCCGTCGTGCTGCGTGCCGAGGAAGGCAAGGGCACGCCGGCCGATCGCGGTGTGCTCGCCAGCACCCTGCATTCCGACGGCCGCCAGCACGACATCCTCTATGTCGATGGTGGACCGTCGTCGACGATGTCGACCGGCCACCTGCGCATGGAAGGCAAGGAAGTCTTCAAGCACGCCGTGGTCAACATGGCGGCCGTCGTCGGCGAGGTGCTGGAGAAGACCGGCCTCAAGCCGGAAGACATCGACTGGCTGGTTCCGCACCAGGCCAACAAGCGCATCATCGACGGCACCGGTCGCAAGCTCGGCCTGCCGCCGGAGCGCGTCGTGGTGACGGTCGACAAGCATGCCAACACGTCGGCCGCTTCGATTCCCCTGGCGCTCGACACGGCCGTCCGCGACGGCCGCATCAAGCGCGGCGATCTGCTGCTGCTGGAGGGGATCGGCGGCGGTCTGGCGTGGGGCGCATCGCTCGTCCGCTGGTAGCCGGCCACCGCGTCCGCTGATTCCGCCGGCAACGGAAGGGGAACGGACGGGCCGGTGGAAGGCCAGCCTCTATCCCACTGATATTGACCGCTTTCCGTCCTTACAGTATGGATTAACTGGGGCAAGGAAGGGTACCGGATGGAAGGCCGGACTATCACGCGTGCCGATCTGAGCGAGTCAGTGTTCCAGGAAGTGGGCCTGTCTCGCAATGAATCGAGCGATCTGGTGGAGACGATCCTCGGTGAGGTCGTCGAAGCGCTGGCGCGTGGCGAATCGGTGAAGATCTCCTCATTCGGGAGCTTCACCGTGCGCGATAAGGGGCAGCGCGTCGGCCGCAATCCGAAGACGGGGCAGGAAGTTCCGATCCTGCCGCGTCGCGTACTCGTCTTTCGAGCGTCGAACGTCCTGAAATCTCTGATCAACGGGACGCCCGACGAACACCAGGGGTAGTTGGGGAAATGTGGGGGTCAAGTCATGGCCGCATCGATTCAGGCCGCCGAAAGGCGGGTTGAGAAGTCTGCGCAGGCGTTTCGTACGATCAGCGAGGTTGCCAGCGAGCTCGACGTGCCCCAGCACGTCCTGCGTTTCTGGGAAAGCAAGTTCAGCCAGGTCCGGCCGCTCAAGAGGGGGGGCGGACGCCGATACTATCGTCCCGAGGATGTCGACCTTCTGAAGCGCATCCGAACGCTGCTGTACGAGGACGGCTACACCATCAAGGGCGTCCAGCGTCTCCTCAAGGAGGGACGCGGCCGCCTGCCTCAGCAGCGGCTGGACATCGCGGCGGAGAGTGCGCTGGAGAGCCTCCGCATCGTGTCGGCGCGCGCCGAGGCGATGACCGGCGGCCGCCAGCCGCTGCCGCGCACGGGGCCGCAGCCCGCGACGGCGACGCCGCGCGCCGCCATGCTGGACCTTCACAAGCGCCGTGAGATCGAGTCGGTGCTCGAAGACCTCGAGCAGGCGCTGGTGCAGCTCCGCAGCACGCTGAAGGCCAACAACTAGTCGTCGACAAGACTGCTGCTTGACGCTGTCTTCCTAGGCGTTGTCGCTTCGAGGGGAGGCGACCACCAGATCGGGTGGTCGTTGTAGGAATCGGCGTCAATAGACTGATTTTACTTGGTTTTCTGCCGACAAAGGGTATCCTGCCCGGCGAGGGAACGTTAACCGGCATCGTCAGAGGGGGACGCCGCCGTGTTTGCCGATGGAACGACGGCCCGCGATCAGGCGGGTTCGTTCGACGTCTACGCGTCGAACGACAACCAGTTGAAGAGCGATCTTCCATCGCTTTCCGAACTGCTCTACCTGCGCCGCGGACTGGCCCAGCCGGGAGGCAAGCTGCCGCTGTTCGATCTGGATGGTCAGGCCGTGAACGCCGCGGTGGTGCGCCGCTGCCTCGCGAAGGGATGGGCTGCGCCGTGGTTCAGCAATCCCATGAAGCCGGATTGGCTGGTCTGCAAGCTTACGGATGCGGGCCGGCAGATCGCGGCGGCGCCGTAACGATCTCGCGGAAGCCGTAACGATCCCGCGGAACAAGGCCGTCGCGGCGGTCGGCATCGGTCGCCGCTGAATGCGCCGCCGGAGATCAGAGAAGAAGATCAGAGAATTGGTCGGGGCGGCCGGATTTGAACCGACGACCCCCAGTCCCCCAGACTGATGCGCTACCAGACTGCGCTACGCCCCGACCGGTGCCGCGACCGACGCGGCAGCAAGGCCTTTAGCGCGAATGACAGTAATGCCGCAAGCTGGCTTGCGTGCAATCCGCTCCAGAACGATACAGGCGCCATGACAAAGATCCCTGCCGGCGGAGTCGAGGCCATGGGCGGCCGCGTGCTGCTCTTCTCCTCGATCGGGCACGCCCTGATGCACTTGATGACGGCGTACTACGCGGTGATCGTGCTGACGCTGGCCGTCATGTGGGAAGTGCCGGCGGAGCGGCTTCTCGAACTCTATGCCCCGGCCGCCGTCCTGTTGGGCGTGATGTCGCTGCCCGCAGGCTGGGCGTCCGACCGGTTCGGCGCGCCGCCGATGATGGTGGTCATGTTCGTCGGGCTCGGCCTCTCCGCGATCGCCTGCGGCCTGGTGCCGGCGCGCGACACGACCATGCTCATGCTGACACTGTGCGGCCTCGGGACATTCGGTGCCATCTACCATTCCGTCGGCATCGGCTGGATCATCCGCACGGCCCGCGAGCAGGGCCATGCCATGGGCGTGAACGGACTCTGGGGAAGCGCCGGCGTGGCCCTCTACGGCATCGTGCCGGGCGTGCTGATCACGCTGGCCTCGTGGCGCGCCGCCTTCATCGTGCCCGGCCTCGTGTGCCTCGTCGTCGGTGCCGTGCTCGCCTGGCAGATCCGCCGGGGCAAGGTCGGCGACCGCCCGATGCCGGCGACACCCGGCATCCAGGAAGGACGAAGCCAGTTCTGGCGGGTGTTCTCGGTGCTGTCCGTGACGATGGCGCTCGAAGGCATCGTCTGGTCGGCGGTGATGTTCGGCGCTGCCCTGGTGTTCGAGACGCGGCTGGCCGACGATATCGCGCATATACGGCAGACGCTTGCCGGCTGGGGACTGGTCACCGAGACCGTGCTCTGGGTCGGACTCGCCACGTCGATGATCTACGTCGTCTCGGGCATCGCCCAGTACGTCATGGGGCGGCGGGTGATCGATCGCTATCCTCTGAAGTCCAGCTACGTGGCCGCCTCGGCCCTGCAGATCGGCGCCATGGCGGCCCTGGCGATGGGCGACGGTTACCTGGCGCTGACGGGCGCCATCGCGTCGGCCGTGTTGAGCTCCGTGTCGGGTCCGGTGGAGAACATCCTGATCGCACGCTACACGCCGAGCCGCTTCCATGGCCTGGGATTCGGCGCCAAGTTCGTCGTCGCGCTGGGCGCGAGCCCCATCGCCATCATGCTGATCGCCTGGGTACGCGAGACGACGGGCAGCCTCGAGCCGCTGTTCCTCGGCCTGGCCGGCGTCGCGGCCGCGATCACGCTCGTCGCCCTGCTGCTGCCCGGCGGCGAGACGTCGCGCGCGCCGGGCCGTGGGGCGCCGACGCCGGCGCCCGCCGAATAGAGCCTACTTCGTGCCGCGGGCAGCCTTGTAGGCCGGGCGCGACAGGCAGCGGTCGAGCCAGGCGCCGACCTCGGGGAAGGGCGAGAAGTCGAACTTGATCGGTTTCGCCCAGCTGCAGATCGAGGCGAGGTTGAGATCGGCCACGGTGAAGGTCGGGCCGAGCAGGAACTCGCGGCCCTGCAGGGCGCCATTGAGCACGCCGAACGGCTTGGGCAGTGCCTTCTGCGCTTCGGCGACGGCGTCCGGCTTGCGCTTGTCCGGCGGCGTCATGAACATGTCGATGAGGATCGTGAGCAACGGCCTCTCCACCTCGGTCATCCCCCAGAAGCTCCACTGGTAGCAGAGCGCCTGGTCCTCGAAGCTCGCCGGGAAAAGCTGGTCCTTGCCGTACTTCGACGCGAGATAGAGATTGATGGCCATCGATTCGAATAGCTTGAAGTCGCCGTCGACCAGCGCCGGCACCTTGCCGTTCGGGTTGATCTTCAGGTAGTCGGCGCCCTTGAGGTCCTTCATCTCCATGGGCACATGCTCGAACGGTATGCCCAGTTCATGCATGATCCACAGCGCGCGTGCGGCGCGCGAAGCGGCGGGCCCGTAGATCTTGACGGTCACGATGCTGTCTCCCCACTCACGAACACAATCGCGCGGGGGACGATAAAGCAGAGGTTCCGACGGGTCTAACTATTCTCCCAGGCCGTAGGCGTTTCCGACGTAGCCGTGCCGATGGCCGAAACGTTCGGTCATCACCGCCGCAAGATCCTTGGATGGATCGGCGACCCAGCCGCCGGACCGCACCGCGTATTTGCCGGCGGCCTGCGCAGACGGCGGCTCGCCGCCCCTCTGCAGGGTGCGGGCGGCGCCCATCAGCAGCTTGCGGAACTCGACGATTCCCACGTCGGTCGGACCGAGATGCTCCTTGGTGCGGTCCTGGATCGGCCCCTGGCTGTCCTGGATGGCGGCATCCTGCTCGCTGACGCCGTCGATGCCGGTGAAGGTCTCGTGCTTCTGCGCACGGCGGTCGAGCAGGTAGTCGTTGCGTCGATTGCGCAGCGGCATGTAGTCGTCGTCGATTTCGGCATGGACGTTGAAGCCGCCGTCGAACTTGGCGCGTTCCGAGTTCGTGAACGGCCGGTCCGGGTGCCAGCTGTAGGTATAGATCCAGCAGTTGGTGTCATCGACCGGCACCCAGGTCTGGCCGTAATAGATCTCGCCGGGGAACGCCGTCGGCGTGTAGGCGTGATTGGGCATCAGGAACTGCGCGATGCGCCAGTAGAGGCCCGGGCCGTCCGTCCGGCGCGCGCCGCCGATCACCAGCCCCGCCTCGTGACCCAGCACGGCGAACTTCGGCCGCGGATCGTTCTGCACCCAGCGGATGCGGTCGTCGGGCCGGGACTGGTCGGCGATGGCGGCCTTGGCCATCGCCGCACGCGCCGCTGCATGATCCTTGGTCAGCACCATGTGCAGGAACGAGAAATGCGAGGTGTCGATGGCGCCTTCCAGGCTCTGGACCCAGTTGCAGTCCTGCCACTTCTTGGTGACGTAGCGGCTGGCGGCCGGCACGAGGCCGAGCTCGAGCTGCGGCAGCTCGGGCATGAGCGCGCGCGGTCCCATGTAGACCCAGATGATGTCGGCCCATTCCCGCGTCGGATAGGCGAGCAGCTTGATCGTGTCCTTGTACGCCGATTCCGGCGGGGCGGTTGGCAGGTCGACGCAGTTGCCGTCGACGTCGAATTTCCAGCCATGGAAGACGCAGCGCAGGCCGCACTCCTCGTTGCGCCCGTAGTACAGGCCGGCGCCGCGGTGCGGGCAGTGCGGCTCGACGATGCCCACGCGGCCGTCGGTCGCCCGGAAGGCAAGGAGGTCCTCGCCCATGATCTTGATCTTCCTGGGCGGGCCATCGCGTTCGGGCAGCTCCACGCTCAGCAGCGCCGGCATCCAGAAGCGGCGCAACAGGTCGCCCATGGGCGTGCCCGGTCCGCTCTGCGTCAGGAAGTCGTTGTCGGCCTTGCTCATCATGGCGACGTGGCCCTCTCCAGTGCCTGCTGAAGGTCAGCGATGATGTCGTCCGCCGTCTCGATGCCGATCGACAGGCGCAGCACGTCCGGCCCGGCGCCGGCGGCCACGCGCTGCTCGTCGCCGAGCTGACGGTGCGTGGTGGAGGCGGGATGGATGATCAGGCTCTTGGCGTCGCCGATATTGGCGAGATGGGAGAACAGCTCGACGCTGTCGACCACCTTGACGCCGACCTCGTAGCCGCCCTTCACGCCGAACGTGAAGACCGATCCCGCTCCCTTGGGCAGGTACTTCCGCGCCAGCCGATGGTACTTGTTGGACGGCAGCCCGGCATAGTTCACCCAGGCGACTGCGGGGTGCCCTTCGAGGAATTCGGCGACCTTCTGGGCATTGGCGCAATGGCGTTCCATGCGCAGGCCCAGCGTCTCGATCCCCAGCATCGTCAGCCACGCATTGAACGGCGCCTGGCTGGGCCCGAGGTCGCGCAGTCCCACGGCATGGCAGTGGAAGGTGTAGGCCATGTCGCCGAAGGTCTCGTGGAAGTTCAGCCCGTGATAGGCGGGCTCCGGTCCGGCGAGGCTCGGGAACCTGCCGGACTTCGCCCAGTCGAACCTGCCCGAATCGACGACGGCGCCGCCCATCGAGGTGCCGGTGCCGCTCAGGAACTTGGTGGTCGAGTGCACGACCAGGGTCGCCCCATGGTCGATGGGCCTGCAGAGCCAGGGCGTCGCCAGCGTGTTGTCGACCAGCAGCGGCACGCCGGCCTCGTCGGCGATGCGGGCGATCGCCTCGATGTCGCTGATCACGCCGCCCGGATTGGCCAGGCTCTCGATGAAGAAAGCGCGCGTGTTCTCGGTGACGGCGCGCCGGAAGTTCTCCGGATCGTCGGCATCGACGATCTTCGCGGACCAGCCGAACTTCGGATAGGTATTCCGCATCTGCTGCAGCGAGCCGCCGTAGAGGCGAGAGGAGGCGACGATCTCTGCGCCCGGCGACATCAGCGGGAAGAGCGCCAGGACCTGGGCAGCATGGCCCGACGACGTCACGGTGCAGCCGCGGCCGCCTTCGAGCGTGGCGAGGCGAGTCTCCAGCGCCGCGTTCGTCGGATTGGTGAGGCGCGAGTAGATGAAGCCCACGGTCTGCAGGTTGAACAGCGCCGCGGCGTGATCGGCATCGTCGAACGCATAGGCCGTGGTCTGGTAGATCGGCAGCGCGCGCGCGCCCGTCGTCGGATCCGGCGCGGCGCCGGCATGTATCGACAGTGTCTCGAAACCGTACGTCTTGTTGCTCAACTCGAGGCTCCGTTTCGTGGCGGCCGAGGCGGACCGCATTCCGCCCACAGACGGCGCGGGCCGTCAAACCACTGATGGTGCAACCGCGAACGCCGGCACGTCAGGCTGGGCTGAAGACGATGCAGGCGGGACTTCCGACCTTCACCCGCAGCCGGGTCGGGGAGAGGCTGCCGGTGCGGTCGACGCGATGGACCACGATCGTGTGGCTATCCTGGTTGGCCACATAGAGGAATCGTTGCGCCGGGTCGAAGGTGAAGAAGCGCGGCGTCTTGCCGTGCGTCGGCACCCACTGGCGCGGCGACAGCATGCCCGTCGCCGGGTCGATGCGGAACACGCCGATGCTGTCGTGCCCGCGATTCGACACATAGACGTTGCGGCCCGCCCGATCGACCCAGATCTCGGCGCCGGTGCTGTAGCCGGTGAATGTTGCCGGCGTGGACGGAATGGTCTGCAGCGGCGCGAGGGCGCCTGACTGCGGATGGCGGCGGTAGGTGGTGAGCGTCGAATCGAGCTCGTTGATGACGTAGGCAAAGGGCTTCGTGGGATGGAAGTCGATATGGCGCGGTGCGGCGCCGGGGCGGGCATCGACGCGCGCCGCCTCGACCAGGAGCGCTCGTCTCGCATCCAGGCGGTATGTCACGACGGCATCGGAACCCTTGCAGGGCACGTAGAAGAAGCGGCTCTGCCGGTCGAGCGGGATGTGATGCACGCACATCGTGCGCTGCTGGATGCGATGGGGGCCCAGCTCGCCCGTGACGGTGGTGAGGGCGCGGTAGGGTTCGAGGCTGCCGTCGGCGGCGATCGGGAAGACCGCCAGCGTGTCGGTACCGTAGTTGCACACGGCCAGGAACCGGCCGGTCGCATCGAAGGCGAGATGGACCGGATTGTAGCCGCCCGTCGGCTGGCGGTTGAGCGGCGCGAGTCGGCCGGTCGCGCGGTCGACGGTGAAGGCGTTGATCTCGGTCCGGTCGCCGTGCACCGAGTAGAGGCGCGTGCCCCCGGCGTTCAACGCAAGGAACGAGGGATTGTCGAGCCCGCCCAGGTGCTGGACGTGCCTGAAGGCGCCGCTGCGGCGATCGACGCGGTAGACGTTGATGCCGTTGCCGGCGCCGCCGCGCTCGGGCGTGGTGTAGCTGCCGACATAGGCGAAGAGCGGAGAGGGAGGGGCAGTCGTCATCGTCCGAGTGTGACGTCCCTGCAGCTGCGCGACAATCTCGCCGCGTCGACCCGCTTCAGGCGGCCGGTGCTGACACCGTGACGCCCAGGCCCGGCTTGCGGTCGGCCAGGACGATAGTGAAGCCATGCAGGCCGGCGATGGCCTTGACCATGGCGAGCCCCAGGCCGCTGCCTGCCGTCGAGCGGCTGCGGTCGAGGCGATAGAAGCGATCGAACACCTTGTCCCGCTCCGCCTCCGGGATGCCGGGTCCGTTGTCGGCGACCTCGATCTGGAAGCCGGCGGGACGCCGGCGCAGCGTCAGGGACACGGTCGAGCCGGCCTGCGTATGCCGCAGCGCGTTCTCGACCAGGTTGGAGATCATCTGCGCGAGGAGCTGCCGGTCGCCCGCCACCGCGATGCCGTCGTCGATGCCGACGTCCAGCGCGTGGCCGGAATCCTCGGCCGCGGGCTGGTACGCTTCGCCGATGCTGCGCGCCAGGGCCGTGAGATCGACGGTCGTGAAGGCGCTCTTCTGCGCACCCGCCTCGACCTGTGCGATGCGCAGCAGGGCGGAGAAGGTCGCGAGGAGCTCGTCGGCCTCCTCGATGGCGGCGTCGGTCGCCGCCGCGTAGTCGGCGGTCGTCGTGGCGCGTTCGCGCGCATCCTCGAGCCGGTGACGCAGGCGGCCCAGCGGCGTGCGCAGGTCGTGGGCGATGTCGCTCGACACTTGGCGCAGCCCGTCCATGAGCTGCTGGATGCGCGCCAGCATCTCGTTGAGGCTGGCGATGAGCTGGTCGATCTCGTCGTGGGTGCCACGCGCCGGGATGCGTGCCGACAGGTCGCCCTCCATGATCGTGCGGCTGGTGCGGGTGATGGTGTCGATGCGGCGCAGGAAGGAGCTGCTGAGCAGGGCACCGCCGGCGACGGCCAGCAGCAGGGTGAGCCCGCCCGCCCACGCGAAGGCCTGGATGATGGCCGTCTGCATGTCGGTGAGGCGCGCGGCGTCCTGGGCGACGAGCAGGAACGAGCCGTCGGGCAGGGTGAGGCCGAAGCCGGTCAGCTTGGCGCGCTCCGGGTCGACGTCGGGGGAGGGAGTCTCGCCCTGGGGCACGAAGTCGACGACGCCGTTGACCGGCGGCATGCCGGGCAGGTTGCCGACGACGACGCGCCGGTTGGGCGCCTGCAGCAGGTAGAAGATCGGACCGCGCGTGCGGAAGTTGATGCGGCGCGTGATCTGCTCGGCCAGGCCGGCGAGCCCGCTGCGGCGATGGATCTCGGCGAGCTGGAAGGCCTCGGACCGCAGCACGGCGGCCATGTCGTTCTGCATCGCCGCGGTTGCCGTGAGGTACACGGTGGCGAACAGCGCGCCGGCCGAGGCCATGAACAGCAGGGCGTAGAACAGCGTCAGCCGGAAGCTCGCCGAGCGCAGGACGCGGCTGAGCACCGCGCGCGGCGGAGAGGCGTCAGTCCGGCGCGCGGATGACATAGCCGGCGCCGCGGACGGTGTGCAGGAGAGGCTTGCCGAAGCCCTTGTCGATCTTGGAACGCAGGCGGCTGATGTGGGTCTCGACGATGTTGGTCTTGGGGTCGAAGTGGAAGTCCCAGACCTTCTCGAGCAGCATGGTGCGCGTGACGACCTCGCCCGCATGGCGCAACAGGTATTCGAGGATCTTGAACTCCTGGGCCAGCAGGTCGATGCGCTTGCCGGCGCGCGTCACGGTGCGGCCCAGCAGATCCATCTCGAGATCGCCGGCCGACAGCGTCGTCGTCGCCACGATGGGCGGCCGCCGCGCCAGCGCGCCGACGCGGGCCAGCAGCTCGGCGAAGGCGAAGGGCTTCACCAGGTAGTCGTCGCCGCCGGCGTCCAGCCCCGCGACGCGGTCGTCGATGCCGCCCATGGTCGTGAGGAACAGCACGGGCGTGCGCACCGCGGAGGCCCGCGCCGCCTTGACCAGCGACAGGCCGTCCATCGCCGGCAGCATGCGATCGACGATCATGACGTCGTACTTCTCGCCGGTGGCGAGGTAGAGGCCGTCGCGGCCGTTGTCGGCGTGGTCGACGACGTGGCCGTGCTCGCGCAGGCCCTTGGCGATGTAGGCCGCCGTCTGCTTGTCGTCTTCGACGAGGAGGATCTTCACGTGTCTAGCCGTCCCTTCGCGCGTCCCGGTATGGCGCCCCCCGAGCGCCGAGGCAACGTTCCCCGACTATACAAACATTCAATGCAGCGGCCATGCGGTCGCCATGCGCCGGAACCCATATTCCTCCTGCCAAAGCCCCCACAGGAGGTTGCTCAGATGACGAAGACGACGAAGAACCGCATTCTCACCGCCCTGGCGCTGACGACGGCGCTGACGGCCCCGGTGCTGATTGCCCCCATGCTGACGGCGCCGCCGGCCGTGGCCGGCCAGATCGTGGCGAACGATTTCTCCGACCTCGCCGCCAAGGTCACGCCCGCGGTGGTGAACGTGTCGGTGACGATGAAGGCCGACGACAGCGGCGACGAACAGCGCATGTCGGGCAACGGCGACCAGCGCAAGCAGATGGAAGAGTTCATGGAGCGGTTCGCCGAGCGCTTCGGCATGCCCATGCAGCCCATGCAGCCGGGCCGGCCCGGCATGAAGCCGCAGCGTCCCGCCCAGAAGGGCCAGGCCGTCGGCACCGGCTTCATCATCGACTCGAACGGCTGGATCGTCACGAACTTCCATGTGGTCGGCAAGGCCGACGACATCACCGTGACCCTGCAGGACGGGCGCAAGATGCCGGCCAAGCTGATGGGCGGCGACGAGAAGACCGATCTCGCCGTGATCAAGGTCGAGAGCGACAAGCCCCTGCCGTACGTCTCGTTCGGCGACTCCAACAAGGCGCGTGTCGGCCAGCCGGTGATGGCGGTCGGCAACCCGTTCGGCCTGGGCGGCACCGTGACGACGGGCATCGTGTCGGCGCGCGGCCGTGACATCCACTCCGGTCCGTTCGACGACTACATCCAGACCGACGCGGCCATCAACCGCGGCAACTCGGGTGGTCCGCTGTTCGACGCCGACGGCAACGTGATCGGCATCAACACGGCCATCTTCTCGCCGACCGGCGGCAATATCGGCCTGGGCTTCGCCATCCCCTCGAGCCTGGCCGAGCCGATCGTCGCCCAGCTCAAGGCGAACGGCCGGGTCGAGCGCGGCCTGCTGGGCGTGCAGATCCAGCCGATGACCGACGAGCTGGCCAAGAGCATGGGCTATGAGGGCGACAAGGGCGCCCTGGTGGCCCAGGTCACGCCGGACAGCCCGGCGCTGGCGGCCGGCGTCAAGGCGGGCGACGTGATCCGCAGCGTCGACGGCAAGCAGGTCGACACGATCAAGGACCTGACCCGCATGATCTCCGGCATCAAGCCCGGCACGACGGCCAAGCTCGGCGTGTGGCGCGACGGCAAGGACATGACGGTCTCGGCCAAGATCGGCGACCAGAAGGAGGAGTCGGCCATCGTCAAGGCGAGCGCCGACACCAAGGCCGACAAGAAGGCCGACCCGCTCTCCTACGGTGTCTCGCTGGCGCCGATCTCCAAGGAGGCGCGCGAGGGCATGAAGCTGGACGACTCGGTGAAGGGCGCGGTCATCGCCGCGGTCGAGCCGGGCAGCCCGGCCGACGAGATGGGCCTGAAGCCGGGCGATGTCCTGCAGCAGGTCGGTCGCGAAGCGGTCGACAGCCCCAAGATGGCTGCCGAGAAGCTCAAGGAAGCCAAGAAGACCGGCAAGCCGGTCCTGATGAAAATCTATCGGGAGGGGATGACCAGGTTCGTCGCTATCTCTCCCCGGGCGGCGTAGCTGATCCTCTCGACGAGCCGGCGGTGGCCCCACCACCGCCGGCTTTGTCTTACCAGACAGCCACCCCCTCAGCTTTGGCCTTGGCAGGGGGGCGCGCCCGACATGCGAGCAACCGTGGCGGGCGTGTTCACGGAGGGGGCGGAGGTCCGCGGTTCACGCGTACGTGGAACCGCGGACCTCTCGGTTTTTTCGAGGCCCGCCGCGTGTCACAGCGCCGGCATGACTTCCCGGGCGAACAGCTCGGTCGAACGGGCCGCTTCCTCGAATGACAGATCGCCGAATGCCAGGCGGCACAGGCAGTAGTTGATGCCGGCGACGTCGTTGTCCCGCTTGAGGCGGTCGCGCACCGTGGATGACGAGCCGGCCACGACGTAGCCGCCCTCCAGCGCCTGCTCGAACTCCGCCGGGATCATCTGGCGCGGCAGGCCGACGCCGTGGGCGCGCCACAGATGGATCAAGGCATCGTACCACAGCGCGAAGGCGCGCCGGGCCGCGCTGCGGGCCTCGCGGTCCGAATCGCCGACCACGACGTGGCGGCTCAGCCCGATCAGGGGCAGGTCCTTCTCGGCACGGCCCAGCGCGCGCCATGTGGCGCGGAAGCGGGCGGCGAAGTGGCCGACGCCTTCGGCCTGCAGGCCGACCACGGTGTTGCAGCCCTGCCGTGCCAGACGGTCCGCGCTCTCCGGCGAGTTGGCGCCGTACCAGAGCGGAGGGTGGGGCCGCTGGACCGGCTTCATCTCGATGGGAACGTCCCTGAAGCTGAAGTACCGGCCCTCGTGGTCCAGCCGGTCCGTGGCGAGGCCCTTCAGGACGATCTCCAGGGCCTCGGCGAAGCGCTCGGGGCCTGTCGCCGGATCGATGCCGTAGTAGCCCCCCTCGTACGGCGAGATGCCGCGCCCGACGCCCAGCTCGAGGCGGCCGCCGCTCATCTGGTCGAGCATGCAGATCTCGTCGATCAGCCGTAGCGGATGGTAGAGGTTCAGCGTGTAGACCAGCGGTCCGAAGCGCAGCCGCTTGGTGCGCTGCGCCACGGCGGCAAGGAACACGCTGGGCGAGGGCGCCATGCCGAGCGGCGTCGCATGGTGCTCGGCCAGGTGATAGGCGTGGAAACCCGCGCGGTCGTAGAGCTCGATCAGCCGCAGGCGCTCGTCGAACTGCCGGCCGAGATCCGGGCCGGCGCGGTCCATGTGGTCGAAGACGCCGAATTTCATGCCGGCGTCAGAGGCGGCGCTTGCGGCTCGAGATCACGCCACTGGCGATGCCGTGCCATTCGATCGTGCCGGACAGCCGCGAATGCTCGATCTTGGGGCAGCGGTTCATCACCACGCGCAGCCCGGCGGCCTCGGCGCGCGCCGCGGCGGCGTCGTTGCGCACGCCGAGCTGCATCCAGACGACCTTGGCGCCGTGGCGGATCGCCTCGTCGGTGATCGGCCCGGCGGCCTCCGAATTGCGGAAGATGTCGACCATGTCGGCCTTCTGCGGCAGCTCGTCGAGCGCGCCATGGACCTTCTGGCCCAGGATCTCCTGGCCCGCGGCGCCCGGGTTGATCGGAATGACGTTGTAACCGCGGTCGAGCAGATATTTCATGGCGAAATAGCTCGGCCGATTCCAGTTGGCGGAAGCGCCGACCATGGCGATGGTCCTGCAATCGCGCAGGATCCGCCGCAGGTAGGCGTCGTCGTAGCGGTCGTGGATCACGGCGGACATGAGGGGACTATACATGGCGCAGCCGCTGCTGTTCGAACCGATTTCCATCCGCGACATCACCCTGAAGAACCGGGTGGTCGTGGCGCCGATGCACCAGTATTCGGCCGTCAAGGGCTTCGCCACCGACTGGCACCTCATGAATGCCGGCCGCTTCGCCGCCGGCGGCGCGGGCCTGGTCATCATGGAATCGACCAAGGTCGAGCGGCGCGGCTGCGGCACGGTGGGCGACCTCGGCATCTGGGACGATGCCTTCGTTCCCGGGCTTAGCCGTTGCGTCGACTTCATCCGCCAGCACGGCGCCGTTCCCGGCATCCAGCTCGGCCATTCCGGCCGCAAGGCGCGGCGCTTCCGTCCGTGGGAAGGCGGTGCGCCGCTGAAGCCCTCGCCCGAGATCGACGACTGGGAGCAGTGGGAGCTCGTCTCGTCCAGCGCCGTCAATGCGCCCGAGAGCGATCCCACGCCGCGCGCGCTGACCCGGGCCGAGATTCCCGAGGTGATCGAGCGCTGGGGCCAGGCGGCGCGGCGTGCGCACGAGGCGGGCTTCGAGGTGCTCGACGTCCACGCCGCGCACGGCTACCTGATCCACCAGTTCCTGTCGCCGTTCTCCAATCTGCGCAACGACGAGTATGGCGGCAGCGAGCTGAACCGCATGCGCTTCTGCATCGAGGTGGTCGAGAGCGTGCGGGCGCACTGGCCGGCCGGCAAGCCGCTGTTCGTGCGCTTCTCGGTCGATGACGATGCGGGCTGGGGCCCCGACCAGAGCGTTGCCCTGGCGAAGATCCTGAAGCCCAAGGGCGTCGACGTGATCGACTGCAGCTCGGGCGGCATGCGCGGCGCGCCCGTGGTCAGCGCCGGCCCCGTGACCTACGGCTACCAGGTGCCCTATGCCGAGCGGCTGCGCCGCGACGCCGACATCATGACCATGGCGGTGGGCCTGATCGTGCATGCCGACCAGGCGGAGCAGATCCTGCAGGAGGGCCGGGCCGACCTGATCGCGCTGGCGCGCGAGCTGCTCTACAACCCGAACTGGCCCATGGATGCCGCCCAGAAGCTGGGCGTCGACCGGCAGTTCGGATCGGTGCCGCCGCCGCAGGCCTACTGGCTGGCCAAGCGCGCGCAGTCGGTGGCGAGCGTCGTGCCGTCGACCTACATGAAAGGCATGAAGGCCGGCTGAACCTCAACCTTCCGCGGCGGACCAGGAGAGCTGCCGTTCGGCGTGCTTGCGGAGCAGATGCGCCCCGGCCATCAGCGCCGCGGTCAGCACGATCGTGAGGGTCGACACGGCGGCGATCGTGGGATCGATGGCGAAGCGCAGGTCGTCCCACATGCGGCGCGGCAGCGTGACGGCGCCTGAGCCGGACACGAACAGCGCCACGATCAGCTCGTCGAACGACGTGATGAAGGCGAACAGGGCGCCGACCAGCACGCCGGGCCGGATCAGCGGCAGCGTCACCTGGAAGAAGGTGGCGCGCGGCGTGGCCCCCAGGCTCATCGCTGCCTGTTCCAGGCGCGGATCGATGCCGGCCAGGTTGGCCGTCACGCTGGTGACGACGAACGGCACGGCGAGGCAGGTGTGGGCCAGGATCAGGCCGGCCGGCGAGCCGACCAGGCCGTAGTGGGCGAAGGCGTAGTAGATGCCGATCGCCACGACAATGCCGGGCACGATCAGCGGCGAGAGCACCAGGCCGGCGACCAGGACGCGAAGCCCCCTCGGCAGGCGGGTGATGCCCAGCGCCGCCGCCGTCCCCAGCACCGTCGACAGCACGACCACCACCGCGGCCACCCAGAGGCTGAGCCAGGTCGGCCGCAGCCAGTCCTCGCTGCCGAAGTAGGAGGCGTACCAGCGCACGCCGAACGTGGGCGGCGGGAAGGTCAGGTAGGTCGCCGACGAGAACGACACCACCATCACCACGACGATCGGGAAGGCCAGGAACAGCAGGATCAGCCCGACGGCCGTCGCCGGCAGGAGGCGCAGGCCCGTCATGGTCGCACGTTCATCCGGAACGCGCCGCCCAGGCCGGGCAGGCGATGGCAGAGCCCGATGATCGCCAGCGCTGTGGCGAGCAGGACGGCCGACAGCGTCGCGGCAGAGGCCCATTCGAGCTGCTCGACCTGCAGGGCGATCAGCATGGAGAGCGTGATCTCGCGCGGCCCGCCCACCATGGCGGGCGTGATGTAGAAGCCGAGCGCCAGCACGAAGACCAGCAGCACCCCGGCGGCGACGCCCGGCATCGACAGCGGCAGCGTCACCTGCAGGAACGTCCGCCACGGAGGCGCGCCCAGCCCCGACGAGGCGCGCAGCAACGACGGATCGATCTGCCGCAGCGCATTGGCGATCGGCAGGATCATGTAGGGCAGCAGGATGTGCGTCATCGCGATCTGGGTGGCGAGCGGCGTGTTCAGGATGCGCATCGGCCGGTCGAGCAGGCCGGCCGCCAGGAGCGCCTCGTTGAACAGGCCGTGCCGCCCCAGCAGCACCATCCAGGCGTAGCTGCGCACCAGGACGCTGGTCCAGAAGGGCAGGAGGACCAGGACGACGATGAGCGGCGCCCATCGTGGCGCACGCACCAGCGCCAGCGCCACGGGATAGCCCAGCAGCAGGCTGGCGAGCGTCACGATCACGGATGTGTAGAAGGTGATGGAGAAGGTCTTGAGGAAGACCGTGTCGCCGGGCAGGGCGGCATAGTGCGCCAGGGTCCAGGCCGGATCGGAGATGCTGCGCAGCAGCATCGCCAGCACCGGCAGGGCATAGAAGGCCAGCATGAACAGCACCAGCGGCGCTGCCAGCAGGAGCGGTGCCATGGCCGGGGGCGCGGCCCTCCACTGGGGGGGCTTTGGCCCAGGGAGGGGAAGGGGCACTTGGGGGGGGGGGCCCCCGCGGTCCCCCGCGGCAGGCAAAGGACGTGGTCGGGGCGGGGCAGGGGCGGCG
>Ga0182792_1000232_pt1 | contig 54446 bp, 50 predicted proteins | sample Passage237B_FD_130497 | JGI IMG/M metagenome (GOLD analysis project Ga0182792, IMG submission 130497) | Cellulose adapted compost microbial communities from Newby Island Compost Facility, Milpitas, CA, USA - Passage2 37B (version 2) (version 2) ...
CTCGACGGCCGGCGCGGCGCGCCACTCCAGCCGCAGCGCCAGCCCGGTGTTCTCGCGGTTCCAGACGCCCTCGGGCCGCAGCTCGCGCTCGCTCAGCCGCAGCACGCTGTCGGGCTCGCCCGAACGGTTCCACCACACGCCGCCCAGCGCCACGGCATGGGTCAGCACGATCACGGCCAGCCCGGCCAGCAGCGTCGCGCGGCGGGAAGGCACCCTCATCGCGCGCCCTCCGCGTTCATCGCCAGCCGCAGCCGGCGCACCACCAGCAGCGCCAGCACCGAGCACAGCCCCAGCACCAGGAAGAACAGGTACTTGGGCATCGCGTGCCACCACCAGTCGAAGAGCTTGGTGTAGAGGAACACCACGAAGAACACCACGCCGGTGTTCACGACCTCGGCCCAGCGCATCCGCAGCCCCAGCCAGATCGCCCCGGCCGACAGCGCGAAGCCCGCCAGCTGGTACACCGCCTCGATGACCGCGCGCGGCCACGGCAGGTAGCTGCCTCCACCCCAGTTCGCCAGCACCAGCACCGGCAGCAGCAGCGACAGCAGGCCCAGCACGCGATACACCGGCGGGAAGGATTCGCGGCCGTGGTGGCTCACGAGACTCGGGAAAGCCACCAGCGCGAACGCCAGCGGCATGAAGTTCTCCGGCCGGTCGCCGAAGTGGATCCAGTACGCCCCGCCCCAGGTGCCGACGCGCGCCGCGACGAAGGCCACCAGACACAGGATGCCCGCCGCCAGCAGCAGCCGCAGGTCGCAGCGGTAGGCGAGCAGGAACGCGAAGGCTGCCCACGGCAGCAGCGCCTTGTCGCTGGGCGTGATGTTGAAGATCTGCCCCAGCATCACCGTGTTCAGCACCAGGCACGCGAAGGCCGCGAGCGCCGCCAGCTTGGTGAAGTAGCCGCTGCGGTCGCGCGCGTCGACCCACATCGTCAGCCCGAAGCTGCCCAGCGCGGCCCCGGCCAGGATCGCCACCTGCGCCGCCTCGGAGAACGCGCCCCAGTACCGGTAGAAGAGGAAGAACAGGCTGGCCGCGAACGCCAGCGCGCCCAGCAGCGACGCCACGCGCATGCCCCACGACAGCTGCTGCGAACGCACGTCCGCATCCACGTCGAACTTGGCCACGTAATGCGCCAGCAGCGCGTCGTGATGCGCCCGTACCGCCTCCCGCTCCGCCTCCCCGAGCGCCAGCACCCCCTCGTCCTCGAGACGGCGCAGTTCCGCGCGGAAGGCGCGGATGTCATGGGTGCGCGCCTGGACGGAGGCGCGGGTGGGTTCGGTCATGGGCTCTGGCACGCGGGCCGCGTGCCTTGAGGGACATGGCGTGATGATGAGCCGCGGCCGTCACGGGTTCAAGTCCGGGATCGCCGTGACGCCCGGGAAGGCGAACAACGGTTTCGGGAACGCCGGCTGGTCCAGCGCACCTCGACTCAGACCGCCAGCTCCTCCCGCACCCCGTCCGCATCCATGTCCTCCCCCGCGCCGCGCATGACGATCTCGCCACGCTCCATGAGCAGGTAGTAGTCGGAGAGGTCGCGGGCGAAGTCGTAGTACTGCTCGACGAGCAGGATGGCCATCTCGCCGGTCTCGGCGAGGCTGCGGATGGCGTTGCCGATGTCCTTGATGATGGAGGGCTGGATGCCTTCGGTGGGCTCGTCGAGGATGAGCAGGCGGGGACCGAAGGCGAGCGCGCGGCCGATGGCGAGCTGCTGCTGCTGGCCGCCGGAGAGGTCGCCGCCGCGGCGGTGGAGCATCTGGCGCAGCACGGGGAACATCTCGAAGATGGGCTCGGGCACCTTCGAGCCACCGGGACGGGTGGCGAGGCCCATCAGCAGGTTCTCCTCCACGGTGAGGCGGGGGAAGATCTCGCGGCCCTGCGGGACGTAGCCGATGCCGGCGGCGACGCGGCGGTAGGACGGGGCGCGGGTGATGTCCTGCCCCTCGAACCGGATGCTGCCGCTGGCGGCGGACACCAGGCCCATGAGCGTCTTGAGCAGCGTGGTCTTGCCGACGCCGTTGCGGCCGAGCAGCGTGGTGACCTTGCCCATCGGCACCTCGAAGGACAGGTTGCGCAGGATGTGGCTGCCGCCGTAATACTGGTTGAGTGCTTCGACTTTGAGCATGGCTGACGGGCTTCCGGGTGCGTGGGCCGCCCGGCGGGCGCGGCGCGCCCCGGGCAGGATGGCCACAGGCTACGGGATGCCCGCCGGGGCCGGAATACGCCAGATTGCGTAACCGGCCGGCATGGCCGGCGTCAGCCCTCCCCGCCCGGCCCGGGCTGGCCGCCGCCGTTGGCGGTGATGCGGCGGAGCACGTCGGCACACGCGCGCAGCGATTCGCGGTCGAGCCCGGCGAGCATCTGCTGGCGCATGGCGACGACCTCGCGCTCGATGCGGACGACCAGCGCCTCGCCGTCGGGCAGGATCTCGAGGTACTTCTGGCGGCGGTCGTGCTCGCAGGGACGGCGGCCGACGAGGCCGAGCTTCTCCATGCGGTCGAGCAGGCGCACGAGCGTGGGCGTCTCGATGCCGAGCTGCGCGGCGAGGCTGCTCTGGTGGTGTCGCGTCTCCGCCGTGTGCAGCGCCCACAGCACCCGCCACGTGGCCTGCGTCATGCCCCAGGGGCGCAGGCGCTCGTCGAGCCGCACGCGCCACAGCGCGGCGGCACGGTGCAACAGCGTGGCGAGAGCCTGCTGGTCGTCCGCGAGGTCGCCATTCATTAGCTATACAATCATTGCTATACTAACGATATTCTGGCACCCGTCCGGGGGAATGTCCATGCCCCTGCCGTCCCGAAATCCGTTCCGGCCCCTCCCGGCCGAAGAGCACGAGCAGCGCCACGGCGAGCGTTACCGGTGGATGGTGCTGGCCGTGATGGGTCTGGGCATCATCGCGGGCGTGCTCGCCACGTCGAGCTTCAACGTGGCCGTGCCGGCGCTGATGCGCGACTTCGCCATCGGGCAGGAGCAGGTGCAGTGGGCCATCACCGGCTTCATGGCGGCGATGACGGTGGGCATGCTGCCGACGCCGTGGCTGCTCGAGCGCTTCGGTTTCCGCCGCGTGTTCCTCAGCGGGGTGTCGCTGATGCTGGCGGCGAGCGTGGCCGGGGCGCTGTCCACGCATTTCGGCTTCCTCGTGACGATGCGCGTGGTGCAGGGGCTGGCGGCGGGGCTGATCCAGCCGCTGGGGCCGCTGCTGGTGATGCGCGGCTTTCCACCGGGCGTGCGTGGGCGCGCCTCCGGGGCGCTGGGCTTCGGGCTGGTGCTGGCACCGGCCGTGGCGCCGGCGCTGGGCGGGCTGCTGCTCGACCGCTTCGGCTGGCCGGCCATCTTCCTGCTCAACCTGCCGTTCTGCGCGCTCGCGCTGGTGAGTGCCCTGTACCTGCTGCCCAGGCCCGGCGCACCGCAGCGCAACGCCTTCGACTGGTGGGGGCTGGCGCTGCTGGCCGGCGCCACGCTGGCGCTGATCGAGTCCGTGGCAAGCCTGCAGCACAGCGGCCTGCTGGCGCCGTGGACGCTGGCGCTGCTGGGGCTGACGGCCGCGCTGGCGGCGCTGTTCGTGCGCCACGCAAGACGGGCGGAGAAGCCCATCATCAGCCTGGGCCTGTTCCGTTACCGCAGCTTCACGATGGGCACGCTGGTGGCCTTCGCCTACGGCTTCGGACTGTATGCCTCGACCTACCTGATTCCAGTGTTCCTGCAGACCGCGCTGGGCTTCGGCGCGGCGGCGGCGGGCATGGTGCTGGTGCCGGCCGGGATCGCTCTGGCGGTGACGATCGCACCGGCGGGCCGGCTGGCGGACCGGATGTCGCCGCAGTGGATCACGGTGGCGGGGCTGGTGTGCTTCGGCCTGTCCTTCCTGCTGCTGGCGGCGCTGGCCGACGGCATCGGCCACGGCGAGCTGATCTTCGTGACGGTGCTGAGCCGCGTCGGACTGGGCATGATCCTGCCGGCGCTCAACCTCGCCACGATGCGGCATCTGGAACCGCAGCAGCTGGGCCAGTCCTCCACGGTGTTCAGCTACTCGCGCCAGCTCGGCGGCGTGCTGGGCGTGGCGATGGCGGCCGTGTTCGTCGCATGGCGGGAATCGGTGTACGGCACGGTGCCGCCAGGCGTGGTGACGGCCTACGCGCAGGGCTTCCTGCTGGTGGCGGGCGTGTTCGCGCTGGCGGTGGTGGCCGCCTGCCGCATGGGCCGGCGCTGAGCACCGTCAGCGACCGAGGTAGACCTCGATCACGCGCGGATCTTCCTGCACGTCGGCGAGCGGCCCCTCGGCGAGCACCGAGCCTTCGTGCAGCACGGTGACCTTGCCGCCGAGCGCCTCGACGAAAGCCATGTCGTGCTCCACGACGACCAGCGAGTGCTCGCCGGCGAGGCTGACGAACAGTTCGGCGGTGCGCTCGGTCTCGTCGTCGGTCATGCCGGCGACGGGCTCGTCGAGCAGCAGCAGACGCGGCTCCTGCACCAGCAGCATGCCGATCTCCAGCCACTGTTTCTGACCGTGCGAGAGCAGCCCGGCCGTGCGGCCGGCCGCGCCCGACAGGCGGATGCGGTCGAGCACGGCGGCGATGCGGTCGCCCTCCTCGCTCGACAGGCGTGCGAACAGCGCACGGCGCACGCGCTTGTCGGTCTTCATCGCCAGCTCCAGGTTCTCGAACACGGTGAGCTGCTCGAACACCGTGGGCTTCTGGAACTTGCGGCCGATGCCGGCGTGCGCGATCTGCGGCTCGGTCATCTTCGTGAGGTCGATGGTCTGGCCGAAGAAGGCCTTGCCGGAATCGGGCCGGGTCTTGCCGGTGATGACGTCCATCATGGTCGTCTTGCCCGCGCCGTTGGGTCCGATGATGCAGCGCAGCTCACCCGCGTCCACGGCCAGCGACAGCCGGTTCAGGGCGCGGAAGCCGTCGAACGAGACGGTAATGTCCTCCAGGTAGAGGATGACGTTGTGCGACAGGTCCAGCTCGCCCGGCACGACGACGTGGCGCGAGGGGCCGGTGACGTGGCCGGGCGGCTGGGCGATGGGCGTGTGGTCGGCTTGGGCGTTCATGCGCCGGCTCCTTTCACGGCGGCGGGGCCGCCCACGGATTCGGATTCGGGTTCGGGGGCGTGCCCGACACGCGTGGCGGGCGCGGCGCCGGAGGCCGCGCGGCGGGCGAACAGCCGGCGTGCCAGCCCGACGATGCCCTGCGGCATGAACAGCGTGACGGCGATGAACAGGAAGCCGAGCACGAAGGGCCAGTATTCCGGGAACGACACCGTGAACCAGGTCTTGGCGAGGTTGACCACGCCCGCGCCGACGACCGCGCCGACCAGCGTGCCGCGCCCGCCCACGGCCACCCACACCGCGATCTCGATGGAGTTGGCCGGGCTCATCTCGGAGGGGTTGATGATGCCCACCTGCGGTACGTACAGCGCGCCGGCGATGCCGCACAGCACGGCCGACAGCGTCCAGATGAAGAGCTTGTAGTGCAGCGGGTTGTAGCCGATGAACATGACGCGGCTCTCGGCGTCACGGATGGCGGCCAGCACGCGGCCGAAGCGCGACGTGACGAGGTAGCGCCCGAGCAGCAGGCACAGGATCAGCAGCAGCGCCGACAGCGCGAACAGCGCCACGCGGGTCTCCGGCGCGGTGATGGAATAGCCGAAGATGCGCTTGAAGTCGGTGAAGCCGTTGTTGCCGCCAAAGCCCGTCTCGTTGCGGAAGAACAGCAGCATCGCGGCGTAGGTGAGCGCCTGCGTGATGATCGAGAAATACACGCCCTTGATGCGCGAGCGGAACGCGAACCAGCCGAACACGAAGGCCACGACACCGGGCAGCGCCATCGCCAGAAAGGCCGCCCACAGGAAGGAGTCGGAGCCGGTCCAGTACCACGGCAGCTCCTTCCACGCGAGGAAGACCATGAAGTCCGGCAGGTCGGCGCCATAGCTGCCGTCGCGCCCGATCTGGCGCATCAGGTACATGCCGAAGGCGTAGCCGCCGAGCGCGAAGAACATGCCGTGGCCCAGGCTGAGGATGCCCGCGTAGCCCCAGATCAGGTCCATCGCCACGGCCACCACCATGTAGCACAGGATCTTGCCGAGCAGGCTGACCCAGTAGGCCGACAGATGCAGGGCGTGGTCGGCCGGCAGCATCAGGTGTGCCACCGGCACCCACACGAAGGCCGCCAGCGCGAACAGCGCGAGGGCGATGCGGGCCGGGGCCGGCATGGCGCTGAAGAGCCGGAGGGAGAAAGGCGTGCGCATGGTTCCGACCCTTTACTGGTCTACGAAACGCCCCTTCAGGGCAAAGATGCCTTGAGGACGCTTCTGGATGAACATGATGATGAAAACCAGCACGAGGATCTTGGCGATCACCGCGCCGGTCCAGCCTTCGAGCACCTTCGAGAAGATGCCCAGGCCGAAGGCCGCCGACACCGCGCCGGCGAGCTGGCCGACGCCGCCGAGCACGACGACCATGAAGGAATCGACGATGTAGCCCTGCCCCATGGCCGGGCCCACGTTGGCGATCTGCGACAGCGCCAGCCCGCCCAGCCCGGCCACGCCGGCGCCGATGGCGAAGGCCAGCATGTCCACGCGCCCGGTCGGCACGCCCACGCAGCCGGCCATGGCGCGGTTCTGCGTGACCGCGCGCACGAACATGCCCAGCCGCGTCTTCTGCATCATGGCCCACAGCAGCACGAGCACGAACACCGAGAAGCCGAGGATCCAGATGCGGTTCCACGGCAGCGACAGCCCGGCGAACAGCTCGACGCTGCCGGCCATCCACGACGGGTTGGCCAGTTCCAGGTTCTGCGGGCCGAAGGTCACGCGCGCGGCCTGGATCAGCACCAGCGAGATGCCCCAGGTGGCGAGCAGCGATTCGAGCGGACGGCCGTAGAGGAAGCGCAGCACCGTGCGCTCCATGACGATGCCCACGGCCGCGGCGACGAAGAAGGCCACCGGCACGGCCGCCAGCACGTAGTAGTCGAAGTACTCCGGCAGGTGCTGCCGGAACAGGTTCTGCACGACGTAGGTGGCGTAGGCCCCGACCATCAGCAGCTCGCCATGCGCCATGTTGATGACGCCCATGACGCCGAAGGTGATCGCCAGCCCGAGCGCGGCGAGCAGCAGGATGGAGCCCAGCGACAGGCCCGAGAACACCATGCCCACGCCCTGCGCGAAGGCCACGCGGCGTTCGATGGACTGGATGGAGTCGGCGGCGGCGGCACGCACGGATTCGTCCGGCTCGCGCCAGTTGCCGGCCGCGTCGCGCTCGACCAGCGGTTCGAGCATGGCCAGCACCACGCGCGAGGACGAGGTGCCCAGCGCCTCGGCGGCGGCGCGGCGTTCGGCCGGATCGGCGGAGGCGAGCTGCACGCGCGCCATGGCCTGCGTGACCAGATCGCGCACGGCCTCGCCCGGATCGCCAGCCAGCACGCGGCGGAACAGCGGCAGCAGCGCCTCGGACGGGTTCTCGGCCAGCGTGCGCGCGGCGGCGAGCCGCTCGCCCTCGCTGCCGGTCTCGAGCGTCAGCCCGGCGCGCGCCGTGGATGCGGCACGACGCAGGCGGTTGTTGAGCCGCACGATGCCGACGGCGGCGGCCTCTACCTCCAGTGCCTCGCCGGTGGCCAGATCGATGACCTGCCCGCCGCGCACGATCACGGCGCGGCCCTCGACGGTGCCGAAACGGCCTTCCTCCAGCGCGTCGACCACCTCCACGGCCGACGGACCGGCGGTGGCGAGCGCCTCGATGGCGGCCATGCGGGCGGAGAAATCGGACGCGGCCAGCCCTTCGACGAGCTCGGGTGCGAGCGCGGCCTGGGCCGTGCCGGCCCCCAGCGCCAGCAGCAGCGCGCAGCGGCACAACAGCGTGCGGAACATGACGGAACCCCTGGAAAACGTGAAGCCGCCGGGGGTGGCGGCCAGCGCGACCCCCGGCGTGAAGGGCTTACAGGCCCTGCTTGGACTCGTTGCCCTGGATGAACGGACTCCACGGCTGGGCGCGGATCGGCTCCTTGGTCTGCCAGACGACGTCGAACTGACCGTCCTCGCGCACCTCGCCGATCAGCACCGGCTTGTGCAGGTGGTGGTTGGTCTTGTCCATCGTCAGCGTGAAGCCGGACGGCGCCTTGAAGGTCTGGCCGCCCATGGCCTCGATGACCTTGTCGGTGTCGGTGGTGCCGGCCTTCTCGACCGCCTGCTTCCACATGTGGATGCCGACGTAGGTGGCCTCCATCGGGTCGTTGGTGACCACGGTGTCGGCGTTCGGCACGTTGTTGGCCTTGGCCCAGGCGCGGTACTTGGCGATGAAGGCCTTGTTCTCAGGGTTGTCGACCGACATGAAGTAGTTCCACGCGGCCAGGTGGCCCAGCAGCGGCTTGGTGTCGACGCCGCGCAGTTCCTCCTCGCCCACCGAGAACGCCACCACCGGCACGTCCGTGGCCTTCAGGCCGGCGTTGCCGAGCTCGCGGTAGAACGGCACGTTGGAGTCGCCGTTGATCGTGGAGACCACCGCCGTCTTGCCGCCGGCGGCGAACTTCTTGATGTTGGCGATGATGGTCTGGTAGTCGGAATGACCGAAGGGCGTGTACTCCTCCATGATGTCGGAGTCGGGGATACCCTTGCTGTTCAGGAAGGCGCGCAGGATCTTGTTGGTCGTGCGCGGATAGACGTAGTCGGTGCCCAGCAGCACGAAGCGACGGGCGCCGCCGCCTTCCTCGCTCATCAGGTATTCCACCGCCGGAATGGCCTGCTGGTTGGGCGCGGCGCCGGTGTAGAACACGTTCTTCTCGAGCTCCTCACCCTCGTACTGCACCGGGTAGAACAGCAGGCTGTTGAGCTCCTTGAACACCGGCAGCACGGACTTGCGGCTCACCGAGGTCCAGCAGCCGAAGACCACGGCCACCTTGTCCTGGGAGATGAGCTGACGCGCGCGCTCGGCGAACAGCGGCCAGTTCGAGGCCGGATCGACGACGACCGGCTCCAGCTTCTTGCCCATCACGCCGCCGGCCGCGTTGATCTCCTCGATGGTCATCAGCGCGACGTTCTTCAGCGCCGTCTCGGAGATCGCCATCGTGCCCGACAGCGAGTGCAGGATGCCGACCTTGATGGTGTCGGCGGCGGAAGCGGCCATCGGCATGCCGATGGCCGCGATGGAGGCGGACAGTACGAGCGACTTGATGAAGGTGCGACGGTTCTGCATGACGGACTCCCTGGGTTCGTGGACGGACATGAGTGTTGCGATGCGTCGTCAGGGTAGGTCCGTGCCCATGCAGCGGGAATACGCAACATGGCGTACGCCCGCCGCGGAACGCGCCGTCACCGCCCGTACCGCTTCCGGAGCGGCATCCGGGCCGGTAAAGTTCAGGACAATGTCCTTCAAGGAGCCGGCGCGTGGCGTACCCGTCCCGTATCGAACCCTCCCGTTCGGCCATCCCGGCCGCAACCCCCCGCCCTGCGGGAATGCCGAGCTGGCGGGCAGCCTCGGACCGCCGGAAGATCAGGGCACGGCAAGGAGCGGAAAGGCGCATTCGTCGTGAAGAACATGCATGACCACCCCGACGCCACACCGAAGCGGGCCATCGAGACAACGACTTCCGTCCGGATCAGGCGCTTCCTGAAGCACGTGCTCGACCATTCACTGGGCGCCGTCGGACTCACGCTGGCGAAGCACTACGGGAACCTGGCCCGGCAGCATGACCGACTCGCGCACCGGCTTGAGGAGTTGCGCCACAAGACCGACGAACAACTCTCGACCGCCGAGCAGAGCGTCGATTACCTGTTCTCGATGCATTTCCGTACCTACATCGAGGAAGAAGTCCTGCCACGCGCGGCGAAGGTCCACAGGCCTCACCATGACGGCCCCGTTCACGTGAAGCGCGCCCGCACGCGGTTTTTCCGCTGGAACGGGATGAGCGCCTACCAGAACTTCATCCTCGAACTGGACGCGATCTCCCGCATCAATGCAGCGATGCTGGAACTCGGCGAAACACGGCACTTTCCCCTGCTCGTGGACTTCTCGATTCCCGGGCGCACGATCACGCTCACCCATGCCGGCACCACGCTGCCCGAGCTGCGGGAGCCCATCCTCGTCCACGAGGTCGAAGCGCAGGTCCTGCGGATACAGGCCATCCTCGAACAGGCCGGCGTCCTCTATCTCGACATGCACTCGTCCGGGAAGAACCTTGCCGTGAGTCCCGACGGCATCCTCAACGTCATCGATTTCGACATGGTCAGGACCGGCGACATCCCGTTCGGCCCTGCCGTCGAAGACATGCACCGGCGGGGCAGCGGGCTGATTTCCCTCGAGAACATCCGGAGCATGCTCGAACGTTGCCCCTGCGTGACGATCGCCGCGCCCCCCGCACTACGACGACACCCGCAGCCGACGAACGGGCATCGCTCCGGCCCGCAGGCCGTTCAGCGGAACGGGGCGCTGGCACGGAACGACTCCGTGCGAGGCCTGGATGCCGGGGATCGGCCGCGGTAGCGCCCGCGGTCGACGGGGCCGCCTGACGCGTCGCGGGTCAGGGCAGGAGACCGGCGGCAGGCCCGTCAACGGATCGAGGCAGATCCATGACGTCGGGCCGTCTGGCCTGCATCCGGCTACGGTGACGCTCGATGGCGGCCAGCGCGGCGCACAGCACTTCGGGCTGCGTTTCCTGCAACCTGGACCGCAACCTCTGCTCGAGCACCGCCAGGCGCCCGGTGACGCGATCCCGGACATACAGGTCCAGCACGATCTCGCCGGGCGTGACCGGACCGGACAGTTCCTCGGGCGTCAGGGCGGAGAGGTCGGCGAGCGAGGGGATCCAGTCGGTGGCCGGATGGGCGTGTGGGCGATGACGCACGAGGATGTGGGGCAGGCAGGCGCGCTGGTCGGCCAGCGTCGCCAGCAGGACGAACCACGGTTCATGGGAGAACAGCGCCACCGGAGGCGGCCCCCACTGCAGCAGGAACGACCGGCGCATCGCCATCGCATGTCCGTGGAGGTACGCGCCGGAACCGAGGCCCTGCGCACGCAGATGCCGGTGCATGGAGGCGATGCCCGGCGTGCCGCGACCGGCCACGACCTCGATGTCGTGGGAGAACAGGGCCTTGTCGCTGTCCGCCGCCGCGGCCTCGATGACCCGGATCTTGTCGGGGTACCACACATCGTCCTGATCGCAGAGCAGGATCAGGTCGCCGACCGTCAGCGACAATCCGCCCAGCACGCTGGCCGGGCCACCCGCCGAAACCTCCTCCTGCTGGAACAGGCGCACGTTGAGCCGGCTGCGCCCGGCGAAGCGCCGCAGCAGGTCGCGTGCCCCGTCGGACGAGCCGTCGTCGACGATCACCAGCTCGTCCGGCCGGCGCGTCTGCCGCTCGATGCTGTCGAGCTGTGCGCGCAGGGCACGGGCCCCGTCGCGGGTGGCCAGCACGACGCTGACGCCGGACTTGACCGGATGGAGCAGGCGCGGCACGGCGGTCCGGACCGCCAGTTCCTGCAGGCTGACCTCCGGCCGGAAGCGCATGGACGAGAGTATGGAACGGTCTTCATGCGGATCCTGTTCCGTTCCCGTGTAACAGGGGCCGAACTCGCGCAGGTCCCGGACCTCGAGGCCGGCACGCTTCAGGACCGTCGGTACCATCAGTTCGCCATGCACTCGCCAGCCCGCACGATGCGCGGCATCCACGGCCTGCAGGGCGCGCCGGCTGATGCGGCAGACCGGCAGGAAGGCCTTCCACTGCTCGGCCACCGGCACGTCCTGCCCGGACGCCCCGCGTATCGACTTCCACCAGTACCACTCCGGACGCTGCACCCGCGAATGCACGTGGCTGGCGAGCAGGTCGGCCTCGGTGTGCGCGAAGGCGGCGAAGAACTCCCGCCACGAACGGGAACATTCGACGTCGAACTCGACGAGCCAGTAGTGCGCGCAATCGGAATCACGTGCCAGTTTCAGGAGCGGGAAATGCGCGCAGCCCGGGGTGATCGACCCCTCGCGCAGCATCGCGTAGCCCAGTTCAGCCTCCAGATGCCGCGGCTCGAAGGGCTCGATCCTGTCGGCCAGACCGTTCGCGTCGAGACAGTCCTGCCACGCCTGGCGCACCGGACCCCGGTCATCGTGAAGCAGCACGTGGCATTCGCCGACGGCGCGCGACTCACGCTCGAGGCGCAGGAACCGCTCGCGCAGCTCCGGACTCCAGCAATGCGTCAGGAACAGGATCCGTGTCTTCTGCATGCGGCCCTCCCAGTGATGCCCCGGGGACCTCGCCCGCGGCGGAAACGTGAATGCATCAGAGATACGCCTGATAGCGCGCGAAGACCTCGGCCAGCACCGAACCGGCCGGATACGGAGGGCTCTTGTCCTGTCCGGCCCGGCGCCAGGTCTCGTTGTAGGCATGCAGGAACCACGCCTCCGACGGCAGCCGGGCGGAGGCGGACAGAAGGCGTCGCGGGCATTCCCACCAGTCGACGGGGTTGGCGAAGTCCGGAGCCATGATCGGCGGCGCGAGCCGGGGGTATGCCTTGACCAGCGTGGTGGCCAGTTTGGGGCCGATGTCGCCCCAGACCATCGTGTCCACGGGGAAACGTTCCGCGACGACGCGGGCGAGGTCGATGAGGTCGCCCGGCGCGGGCGACGGATGGTGGATCACGTTGACGTTGATCTGCACCGACCCTTTCCGCGTGCGCTCGGAGACGAGGAAACCGTTGTCACCCAGCGCGCGCAGGGCACTCGCGTTCACCAGGCAGATCACGTCGGTATCCGCCCACAGGCCGCCCTCGCGGCACAGCACGCTGTAGCGGAACAGGTCGGCGAAGCCCGCGTAGGAACCGTTGCCATACGTAAACACGCGCGATTCCGGAACGATTTCGCGTGCGTCGCACAGCTCCACGCCGCGCGGCAGGTTGGTGACCCGGTCGTAGCTCCAGAGCTTGAGGCGGAAGCCATTGACGACGAAGCTCGCGGCCGCGAGTCGCTCCAGCGGCGACAGTTCGCCATGCACCCACAGCATGTGGGCAAGGACGGGTTCACCGTCTCCGGACGCCGGCGGAGGCACAGCCGGGACGGTCTGCAACCCCGGTTCGCGGACGTAGCCGAGACGCCGCGCCAACCGTTTGAGCAAACGTCCCAGGCCCATGCGGAATCAGCCCACATGCCCCGCGGACGCCACCGGACCGGCTGCGGACGGCGCGTCCTCGTCATCGGCCTCGTCGACGAGGAAACCTCCGCTCTGGTGGGCCCACAGGCGGGCGTAGAGGCCGCCGCGCGCGAGCAGGCTGCGGTGGTCGCCCTCCTCGACGATGCGGCCGTGGTCGAGCACGACGAGGCGGTCCATCGCGGCGATCGTCGACAGCCGGTGGGCGATCGCGACGACGGTCTTGCCTTCCATCAGGCGGTACAGGCTGCCCTGGATCGCGGCCTCGACCTCGGAGTCGAGCGCGCTCGTGGCCTCGTCCAGCAGCAGGATGGGCGCGTCCTTGAGCATCACGCGGGCGATCGCGATGCGCTGGCGCTGCCCGCCGGAGAGCTTGACGCCACGCTCGCCGACGTGCGCGTCGTAGCCGCGCCGGCCATGCGGATCGGTCAGGCCGAGGATGAAGTCGTGCGCCTCGGCACGCCTGGCGGCCGCGATCATCTCGTCATCCGTGGCGTCCGGCCGGCCGTACAGGATGTTGTCGCGCACCGAGCGGTGCAACAGCGAGGTGTCCTGCGTGACCATGCCGATGTGCTGGCGCAGCGACGTCTGCGTGACCGCGGCGATGTCCTGCCCGTCGATCAGGATGCGGCCGGATTCGACGTCGTGGAAGCGCAGCAGGAGGTTGACGATGGTCGACTTGCCCGCGCCCGAACGGCCGACGAGGCCGATCTTCTCGCCCGGCCGGATGGTCAGCGTCAGGTCGTCGATGACGGGCCGTGCCTCCGGCCCACGGCCGTAGGCGAAGCGCACGTTCTCGAAGCGGATCTCGCCGCGCGTGACGGCGATGGGCCGGGCATCGGGCCGGTCGACGACGCGGCGCGGCAGCGACAGCGTGTTGATGCCGTCCTGCACCGTGCCGACCTGCTCGAACAGCTGCGCCATCTCCCACATGATCCAGTGCGACATGCCGTTGAGCCGCAGCGCCATCGCCCCGCCGGCCGCCAGCGCGCCGACTCCCACCTGCCCCCGGGTCCACAGCCACAGCGCGACGCCCGCCGTGCTCATGATCAGCATCATCGACAGCGCGTGATTGACGATCTCGATGCCCGACACGAGGCGCATCTGCGCGTGCACGGTGGTCATGAACTCGCGCATCGCGCCGCGCGCGTAGGCCGCCTCGCGGCCCGCGTGCGAGAACAGCTTGACGGTGGCGATGTTGGTGTAGGCGTCGGTGATGCGGCCCGTCATCAGCGAGCGCGCGTCGGCCTGCGCGCGCGACACCCGGCCGAGCTTGGGCACGAAGTACCACAGCGCACACAGGTACAGCGCCAGCCACGCGAGGAAGGGCGCCACCATCCACGCGTCGAAGCCGCCGACGACGAAGATCATCGTGACGAAGTAGATCGTCACGAAGACGAGGATGTCGGTCAGGATCAGCACGGTGTCACGCACCGCCAGCGCGGTCTGCATGACCTTGGCCGACACGCGGCCGGCGAACTCGTCCTGGTAGAAACTCATGCTCTGGTCGAGCATCATGCGGTGGAAGTTCCAGCGCAGCCGCATCGGGAAGTTGCCCGCCAGCACCTGGTGCTTGACCGTGGTCTGCAGCGCCACCAGCACCACGCTGGCGACGATCACGCCCGCCAGCAGCATCAGCGTGCCGCCCTCCTCGTCCCACAGCCGGGCCGGGTCGACCGTCGCCAGCCAATCCACGACCTGGCCCAGCATCGCGAACAGCACGGCCTCGAAGGCACCGATCGCGGCCGTCAGCAGCGTCAGCGCGAACACGTACGGCCGCAGGCCCTCCGTACCCGCCCACAGGAAGGCGAAAAAGCCCCGCGGGGCCGGCCGGGGCGGAGTTTCGGGATAAGGGTCGACGCGGGTTTCGAAGAAGCGGAACAAGATGCGGGGGTCTCGGAACGAGGGTTCAAACAGGTTTCAGGCCGACGGTAGGGTGACGCACGGCAGTTCGTAACGGCACCGGACGCGGATCCGCTGCCTCTCGGGCAGGCCGCCGAGCAGTACGACGGTCTTCACCCGGACTTCGGACGACGCCTTCGCGCCATGCAGCACATCCAGCACCGGCCCGACAAGAGGCCCTTCCAGCGCACGGATCGGCGTCACGAAGAGCGGGATCGGCAAGATACCGAAAAACACGCGCACGGCGTTCACGAGCCGCACGATTCGCCCCTGCCATCTCGTCCCCTGCGGCTCGAGTCGCAGCACGCAACGGCAACGTGCGCCGACGCGCCGGCCCACAGGTACCCAGACCCCGGGCTCGACGTCGAACGCGATCTCCGGCCACTTTCCGGGGCCTCCGGCTGCACCGGCGAACGCCGCGTCGACGAGGCGGCGCAGATACACCCTCTGCTCGAACGGCACCTCGCCGTTCACCCCGGCGACCGTCATCCAGACGTACTTCGCGTAGCGGTAGAAGCTCTGGAAACGCCGACCCTCGAACTTGGTCTTGTACGCCGAATACATGAAGCGTTCTTCATCGGAATGCTCGATCGCCACCACGAAGTGATCCGGATAGTCGCGCTCGGCGTAACCGGCAAGCACCAGCCGATCGTACAAATCGGCATCCTCACCGCCCCAGCCGACGAAACACTCATCGAAGCCTTCGACCGAGCGCCAGGCATCCCGCGGAACGATGACGGTACCCCAGGTTTCCTGCGTTCGTACACCGTCGACCGGCGCCGCCCGGTAGAAACCGTCTTCACGCAGATTCGCGCGCATCCACTCCAGCCAGCCGGGCCGCACCTTGACGTCCGCGTCGATGAAACAGATCCATTCGGCCTGCGCGACCGCCGCGCCCTGGTTGCGCGCGCGGGCAACGCAGAAACCCGGGTCGTCGTCGACGCGTACCACCTTGACCCGCGGCCAGTTCGCCTCGACCCAGTCTCCGGCTCCCTGGGGACAGCCGTAATCGACCACGATGATCTCGTCGGGTTCCTCCGCCATCCATTGCGGCAGTGTCCGCTGCAGGTAATCGAGCCGGTTCTTGCACGTCGTGACGAAAGCGATGGTCGGCATTTCAGGGCAGCACGGTTACATGACAATCGACATGGACCCGGTAGGGCTCCGGCAGACGTGCTCCATGTCCCCTCAGCCGCAGCTCCAGCCCGCCTGCAGGCAGGCGGCGCACGCCTTCCACATAGGGCCGGACCCGATCCCGGACCCCCGGCCCGATCGCATCGAGCGCCCCGCCCGGCAGGCCGCGCACGCGCGCTCGGAACCGGCCCCAGGCCCGCCGTAGACGTTGCCACCCGCTCTTCGTCTTGCTCTGGCGCTGCACGCTCACGGCCAGGCGGCACCGCACCCGGCCCCTCCAGTCATCGGGGAGCCAGTGGAATTGGTCCAGCACCCGGACGATGGACGGGAGTGGCGCTTGCGCGTCGCCGGACCAGGCCTCCACTGCCCGCATGACGTCCGCTCGCCACTGCGCGCGCCACGCCTGCGGCAGCTCACCGACCGCCACGCCCAGCGACAGCGCCAGGCGCTTCCCGTCGAGATAGAGCGCATTCGTGACGATCTGGGCGAGCGGGTCACGAGCCGCCATGTACTCGAAACGCTCGGCATCGTCGTGCGGAATCGGTGAGACGTAGTGCGCCGGATACCGGACGGCACGCCATCCGGCCAGCCTCATCCGGTGATAGAGATCGGTGTCCTCGCCACCCCACCCCCGGAAGTGCTCGTCGTATCCTTCGACGCGTTCGAAGGCGCGCCTGGGCACGATCGCGGTGCCGCTCACCGATGTCATACCGCGCGCCGGACGATAGTAGTGACCTTCCGCGAGGTGCCGACGCATCCATGTCACCCATCCCTCGCGGACCACGATGTCGGCGTCGATGAAGCAGATCCAGTCCGCCGTCACCTCCCTGGCGCCCAGGTTCCGTGCCCGCGACAGGCAGAAGCCGGAGTCATCGTCCACCCGGACGACCCGGACCTGGGGCCAGTGCGCCCGCACCCAGTCGCCACTGCCCTGGGGGCAGCCGTAATCGACCACGATGATCTCGTCGGGATCTTCCGCCATCCACGTCGGCAGCGTCCGTCGCAGGTGGTCGAGCCGGTTCTTGCACGTCGTGACGAAGGCGATCCGCCCCATATGCACACCCCATGCCGATATGCTTCTCGCGTGATCCAGCAATCATATCGGCACCAGGGCCGGGATACTCGCCCACTCGCAGCCCGACCGCAAAAAGCGCACATCTGCGCCCGTACCACGCGCGTGAAACCGGACGCGGAGAACGCGGACCCGGCGCCTAGCGCAACAGCACCAGCCGCGGCACCGCATCCGCCCCGCACAGCACGATGGCGTTCTGGCGATGCCGGCGGCCCAGGGCCTCGATGATTGCGGGGGGGCAGCCGAGGGCGAGGAAGCCCGGCTCGTCCTGCCAGCGGCCGGTCGGATCGACGCCGCGCGCGGGCAGCACGGCCGGGGCGAAGCGTTCCAGCTCGGCGCCGAGCGCGCGGGTGCGTACGAGGTTGTCCGGCGCCGGGAGCAGCTGGCCGAGCGGATTGCAGGCCGTGACGAAGGCCGCCGAATCCAGTCCCCGGTCGCCCAGCAAACGGGCGAGCGCGGCACAGGGCTCGCCGATGCGCAGCACGAAAGGCGGCTCGGCCTCGACGTGGTATTCGGCCGCCTCGTAGGCGGCAATGGTCTGCGCCGGGACGGCGCTGCGGCCGGACGTCATGCTCATCTCACCGGAAAGTCGAAGAAGGTCGCCGGATACGGCTCGTCGCGCAGCGTGTAGTGCCACCACTCCTCCGGCAGGTTGTCGAAGCCGTGGCGGGACATCAGCGCAGCGAACCAGGCGCGGTTGTGGCGCACGTGGGCGGGCATGTCGGGGTTGGCGGTGTGCGAACGCGGGTCGAAGAGGTCGAACGGCGAGCCCATGTCGACCGCGGCGCCGGCCTCGAGCGGACCCTGGAGCACGCGGGCGGCGCGCGCCGGGTCGGTCACGACGAGCGTCAGGTCGACGGTGCTGCCGCGGCTGTGGCCGGACTTCTCGGCGATGTAGCCGCGCGCGAACAGCTCGTCCTTGGGCACCTGCGGGTAGTAGCGCGCCTTGGTCTTCTGGTCGCCCGGATCGGCGCCCCAGCGCACGAAGTCGTCGACGGCGCGCTGCGGGCGGAAGCAGTCGAAGACCCTCAGTGTCAGGCCGTGCTCACCGGCCTCGCGCCGCACCGCGGCGAGCGCGGCAGCGGCCGGCGCGGACAGGATGCAGGTGGCACGCTCGTAGCCCGCGACCGGGCGGCCGAGGAAGTTCTCCGAGCCGATGTAGCGGATGTCGTACTGCGCGTCGGGGATCAGGGTCGGGACGTCGACGAAACCCTCGGGCAGCGACGCGGCGATGGCCGGCGCCATGTGCAGGCCGCAGGCGAGCAGGACGAAGCGGACGGTACGCATCAGGCCTCCGGTGTGGCAGGTCAGGACCTGCATTATCCCACCCATGACCCGTGCTTCGGCTGGTACGCTGCGCACCGTAGGAGGCAAGACCTCACCGCCCCGTTCGCCACTCCGGAATCGCGCCCGTGCCCACCGCCAAACCCGTGTCCCGCGTTCTCGTCGTCGGCGCCGGCTTCGCCGGCAGCGTGGTCGCGCGAGAGCTGGCCGACCACGGCCTGCGCGTACACGTGGTCGATGCGCGCCCGCACGTCGGCGGCAATGCCTACGACGAGACCGACGACGCGGGCGTGCTGGTGCACCGTTACGGCCCCCACATCTTCCACACCAACAGCGCGCGCGTGTTCGCGTGGCTGTCGCGCTTCACCGCATGGCGGCCCTACGAGCACCGCGTCCTGAGCGAGGTCGACGGTGTGCGTTACCCGTTCCCGATCAACCGGACGACGCTTAACCGGCTGTACGGACTCGACCTCGACGAGGCCGGCGTCCGAGCCTTCCTCGAGCGCGTGCGGGAGGTACGCGAGCCGGTGCGCACCAGCGAGGATCGGGTGCTCAACACCGTCGGCCGCGACCTGTACGAGAAGTTCTTCCTCCACTACACGCGCAAGCAGTGGGGTCTGGACCCCTCGCAGCTGAGCGCCGGCGTCGCCGCGCGCATCCCGGTGCGCCATGACGACGACGACCGCTATTTCACCGACCGCTTCCAGGCCATGCCGCGGGACGGCTACACCGCCCTGTTCCGGCGCATGCTCGACCACCCGCGCATCACCGTCGAACTCGGCGTCCGGCTCGATCCGCGGCAGGACCGCGACGGCTTCGACCACGTGGTCTACACCGGACCCATCGACGCCTATTTCGGCCACGGCTTCGGCCGGCTGCCCTACCGCTCGCTGCGTTTCGAGCACGAGCACCTGCCCGGCGTCGCGCGGTTCCAGCCGGTGGGCACCGTCAACTTCCCCAACGACCACGCCTACACGCGCATCACCGAGTTCCGGCACCTGACCGGGCAACCGCATCCGGGCACGTCCATCGTGCGTGAATACCCGCAGGACGAAGGCGATCCCTACTACCCCATCCCCCGGCCGGACAGCGCCGTGCTGTACCAGCGCTACGCCCGGCTCGCCAGCCACGAGCCCGGCACCACCTTCGTCGGCCGGCTCGCGCAGTACCGCTACTACAACATGGACCAGGTCGTGGCCGCGGCGCTCAAGGCCGCCGAGTCGATCCTCGGACGCGCCTGAGCCGGCTCCTCAGCCCTGCAGTTTCTGGATCGCCATGCTCGCGGCGGCGGTGCGGGTCTCGACGCCGAGCTTCTCGAACACGTGCTCGAGGTGCTTGTGCACGGTGCGCGGGCTGGTGCCGAGGATGTCGCCGATGTCGCGGTTGGTCTTGCCGCGGATGACCCACTGCAGCACCTCGGCCTCGCGTGCCGTCAGGCCGAAGGCGGCCATCAGCGTCTCGACGGCGGAGGCGTCGTCCTCCTCGCGCAGCACGACCAGCCATTCGCCGTCCCCGTCGTCGTCGCTCTGGTCGTGGAAGGAGCCGAGCAGGCGCTTCTCGCCGTCGGCGGCGAGCAGTGACGGCACCTCGCGGCGCTCGGCGCGCGCGCGGCGGGCGGCGTGGATCCAGTCGAGCAGGCGGCGCGGCGTCTCCTCGCCCGTCATGTCGAACCAGCCGGAGAGCAGTTTGCGCGCGAGCGGCGTCTGCCAGACGAGCTTGCCGTCGCGCGCCCGCACGGCCACCGTGGCCTGGCCGAAGGCGTCGAGCGCGGTGCGGGCCTGACGCATCTCGCGCGCGTTGTGCACGTGCGCGGCGATGCGCGCGAGCACCTCGGCCGGGCGGATGGGCTTGGTAACGTAGTCGGCGCCGCCGGCGGCGAAGGCGGCGACGACGTGCTCGGTCTCGGTCAGCCCGGTCATGAAGATCAGTGGAATGGCGCGGGTGGCGAAGTCGGCCTTGAGCCGCCGCGCGACCTCGAATCCGTCCATGCCCGGCATCACGGCGTCGAGCAGCACGACGTCGGGCAGGCTCTGGCGCGCGCGTGCGATCGCGGCCTCGCCGCTGGTGGCAACGAGCACCGTGTAGCCGGATTCGTCGAGCGCGTCGTGCAGCAGCGCGAGGTTGTCGGGCACGTCGTCGACGATGAGCACGATGCCCTGTCCCTGATCGCCGATCATCGAGTCCCCTCCGGTGCGGCGTCGGCACGCAGCAGGTCGCGCAGCGCGTCGAAGCGGAAGGCCCGCGCCATCTCGCGCGCGACGCGCACGAAGTCCGCGCATTCCGGCTCGGCGTTCTCGATCTCGGCGAGCCGCGCAAGAATGCCGCGCAGGTAGCCGAGCTCGATCACGGCATCGAGCTCGCGCCGCGCCGTGGCCGAGGGCAGGCGCAACGGCGCGGCCGGCGCCGGTGGAGGCGGAGGCGGCGGGGCCGATGCGGCCGGCGTCTCGGCGCACACCCATTCGAGGTCCAGGCGGCGACCGATCCAGTCGAGCAGGTCATCGACGCGGATGGGCTTGAGCATGAAGTCCTCGGGGCCGATGCCGACGTCGTTGTCGAGGTTGCGGTCGAAGGCGTTGGCGGACAGGATCGCGGCGGGCACGTCGCGGTGCTCGCCGGCGCGCAGGCGGCGCAGCGTCTCCCAGCCGTCGATGCCGCCCATCGCCAGATCCATGAACACCAGGTGCGGGCGCAGCTCGCCGATGCGCGCCAGGCATTCCTCGCCGCTGGCGGCCTGCGCGACCTCGAAGCCCAGCGGTTCGAGCACCGAGATCAGCAGCTCGCGGTCGACGCGCTCGTTGTCGACGACCAGCACGCGCCGCCGCACGCCCTTGTAGCCGATGCGGCGCGCGCGCGGCAGCGCCTCCGCGATCTGGCTGCCATGCAACTGCGGCAGGAACAGGCGCACGCGGAAGGTACTGCCACGCCCCGGCGCGCTGTCGACGGTCAGCTCGCCGCCCATCAGGCTGGTCAGCATGCGGCTGATCGTCAGCCCGATGCCGGTGCCGGCCGTCGCGCCGGCGCGCGCCGAACGCCCGCGCTCGAAGGGCTCGAACACGCGCGCGAGCTCGTCGGCTTCGATGCCGGGGCCGGTGTCCTCGACCTCGATCGTCGCCATCTCGTGGCGCCAGGTCAGCCGTACGCTGACCGCGCCACGCGCCGTGAACTTCACCGCGTTGCCGATGATGTTGATCAGGATCTGGCGCAGCCGCTTCTCGTCCGCGCGCACGAACTCGGGCAGCACGCCGGACGGCTCGTAGGTGAAGCGCAGGCCCTTGTCGCGCGCCTGCAGCTCGAACATGCCGACGATCTGCTGCATGAAGGCCGGGAAGGCCAGCGGCCGCTGCTCCAGCGTGAGCTTGCCGCTCTCGATGCGGGCGATGTCCAGCGTGCCCTCGATCAGCGACAGCAGGTGGTCGCCGCTCTTGCGGATCACGCTGACGGCCTGGCGGCGGTTGGGCGGGATGTCGGTGTCGGCGTCGAGGATCTGGGCGTAGCCGAGGATGCTGTTGAGCGGCGTGCGCAGCTCGTGGCTGATCGCGGTCAGGTAGCGGCTCTTGGCGAAGTTGGCCTGCTCGGCCACGCGGCGCGCGTTCTGCAGCTGCTCGTCGGTGCGCCGGTGCGACTCGATCTCCTGCATCAGCAGCTGCGTCTGGCGGTTCGATTCCTCCTGCGCCACGCGGCGGCTCTTGTGCGTCAGCACCATCCACCACGCGCCGGTGCCGACGACGATCAGCAGCGCGGCGAAGACCTTCAGGAACACGCCGTCGAGCACCTCGGCCGCCCGCGGCCCGTGCGTCTGCGCCTCGTGCACGTAGATCAGCCCCAGCAGCAGGCCGAGGAAGAACACGATGCCGCCGGTCAGCAGCAGGTAGTGGCCGAGCCCCGCGTCCAGGTACGGGATCAGCCGCGCCGGCACGCAGCGGCGCAGCAGCGCCGACCACTGCGCGCTGATGCGCGCGTGCGGCTTGCACAGATCGCCGCAGCGCGCGTCCAGCGTGCAGCACAGCGAGCAGATCGTGCCGCGGTAGGCCGGGCAGTGGCTGGTGTCCTCGACCTCGAAGTACTGGTTGCAGATCGTGCAGCGGCGCTGCCCCTCGACCGGCGGCTCGGGCGGGCGGGCGAGGTAGAAGCGCCCGCGCGTGCCCCACGCGATCAGCGGCGAGACGACGAGCGCCGTGCCCATCGCGACGAAGGGCGCGAAGGGCTGCAGCCCCTCGCCGAACAGGCCCAGGAAGGTCGCCACCGACAGCACCGAGGCCACGCCCATCGCGCCGACGCCGACCGGATTGATGTCGTACAGGTGGCTGCGCTTGAACTCGATGCCCTGCGGCGACCAGCCCATCGGCTTGTTGATGACCAGATCCGCCACCACCGCGACGATCCACGAGATCGCGACGTTGGAGTACAGCCCCAGCACCTGGCCGAGCGCCTGGAAGACGTTCATCTCCATCAGCAGCAAGGCGATCAGCACGTTGAACACCACCCACACGACGCGCCCCGGGTGGCTGTGCGTGAGCCGCGAAAAGAAGTTCGACCACGCCAGCGAGCCGGCATAGGCGTTGGTGACGTTGATCTTGAGCTGCGAGACGATGACGAACAGCGCGGTGATTCCGACGGCCCACGCCGTCGAGTCGAACACCATGCCGAAGCCCAGCAGGTACATCTGGTTGGGATCGACCGCGCGCTCGGCCGGCATGCCCTGCCGCAGCAGCATCCACGCCAGCAGCGCGCCACCCAGCATCTTGACCACGCCCATCACGACCCAGCCCGGACCGCCGAGCACCACGCCGGTGAGCCAGCGCCAGCGGTTGGCCGCCGTACGCTCCGGCATGAAGCGCAGATAGTCGGCCTGCTCCCCCATTTGGGTGATCAGCGCGATGCCGACCGTCATCGCCGCACCAAAAAGGTGCCAGTTGAAGCCGCCATCGCCTCCCGATGCACCGGGATAGTGCCAGAGCTCCCACAGCACCGCGGCATCCTGGTTCAGCACGTAGACGAAGGGCAGCGCGAGCAGGAACAGCCAGACCGGCTGCGTCAGCGTCTGGATGCGGCTGATGACCGTGATGCCGTGCGTCACCAGCGGAATCACGACCAGCGCGCACACCAGATAGCCCCACTCCGGCGGGATGCCGAAGGCCAGTTCCAGCGCGTAGGCCATGATGGCCGCCTCGAGCGCGAACAGGATGAAGGTGAAGCAGGCATACACCAGCGACGAGATCGTCGAGCCGATGTAGCCGAAGCCCGAGCCGCGCGTCAGCAGGTCCATGTCCACGCCATGGCGCGCGGCGTACAGGCTGATCGGCAGGCCGGTCAGGAAGATGATCAGGCCGATCGCGAGGATGGCCCAGAAGCTGTTGACGAAGCCGTAGCCCACCAGCATCGTCGCGCCGACCGCCTCGAGCACGAGGAAGGAGGCCGAACCGAAGGCCGTGTTGCCCACGCGCAGCGCCGACCAGCGGCGGAAGCTGCGCGGCGTGAAGCGCAGCGCGTAGTCCTCCATGGTCTCGTTGGCGACCCAGGTGTTGTAGTCGCGGCGGACCTTGACGACGCGCTGCAGCGGATCGGCGGGCGGGGCGGAAGAGGACATCGACGACGGCGCGGCGGGGCGGCCGCGCGTTGTGGATCACCCCGGACGGTTAGCAATCCCCGTGCCGGAGCGGTGTCAGCCGTGCCGCTCGGCCGCCAGCCGCAGCGCGAGCGCGGTCAGCGCCGCATAGGCCTCGCCGCTGTCGGCGTCCCAGCGCGCCACCGCCGCCTGCTGCGCGGCCAGCACGTCGTGGTCACCGCGCGCGGCGGGGCCGGTCAGCGCGTCGCGCGCGCCGAGGGCGAGCACGTTGTCGAGCGCGCCGCGCGCGATCGCGGCCAGCATGCGGTCGGCCATCTCCGCCGGCACGCCGGCATCGACGTAGGCCTTGCGCGCGACGTCCAGCACGACCACGAGGAAATTCGACGCGAACACCGAACCGGCGTGGTACAGCGGCTTGTGTTCGCCGTCGAGCGCGAAGCACGTGCCACCGATGGCCGAGAACAGCGCGTCGAGCTCGGCCGCCAGACTGGCCTCGCCCTCGATACCGCAGGGCGTGCCGGCAAAGCGCGTCACGGCGATGGCCGGGTCGGCGAAGCTCATGACCGGATGCGCGCTGGCGATCCGCGCACCGGCGTCGGCAAGCGGCGCCAGCGCCGACGAGGACGTGAAGCCGGACAGGTGGAACACGCCGTCGCCTGCGCGTACCCGTCCGCTCGCGGCCAGCGCCTGCGCGACCGCAGCGATGGCACGGTCCGGCACGCCGAGCAGCCACAGCGCGGCCGGGCGCATCGCGTCCAATCCGTCCGCCGGCGTCCCCGCACCGACGCCGGCGCAGGCCGCGCGCGCGCTGTCGGCCGAGGTGGTGAGCACGTCGCCGATCGCGAGCACCCCGGCTTCGTGCCACAGCCGCGCCAGCGTGCGCGCCGCACGGCCGCAGCCGATGAGGTTCAGCGTCCTCACACGGCCTCCCCGGCCGGCCGCACGGCATCCGCGTGGGCGGGCGTGGCAAACCAGCGCTGCAGCAGGCGATACACGTCGAGGTCGAAGCGGCGCGCCGGCGGCGCGGCCAGCAGCTCCGCCAGCGCCAGGTCGCTGTCGACCTGACCGAGGTGGCACCAGCGGTCGAACACCTGATGGCTGACCGCGCCGGAGTGCGCGGAACACTCCGTGAACACCACGGCGCCGTCCCACGGCCACGGCCGCACGCCGACGCCGGCCAGTGCGCCGAGCAGGCGCTCGTCGTGCGCCTCCGGGCTCTCGCGCCCCGAGCACACGCCGGCGCAGCGGCCGGCCTTGCGCGCCGAGCAGGCGCCGGTGCCGGCCGGCTCCAGGCCGAGGCGGCGCGGGCACAGGCCGTAGGCGGCGATCAGCTCGCGCAGCACGGCATCGGCCTCGCGCTTGCCGCGGAAGGCGCCGAACACGTCCTGCCAGTCCGCCGGGTCGGTGCCATCGAGCGGCACGCGCTGGATCTGCGGCGGACTGCGGCGGCGCAGGCTCACGCGCAGGCCGCAGGCGGCCTCGGCTGGCACGCTGCTGCGGTTGTGACGCGGCGCGAGCCGCCGCTGCAGGTCGATCTCGAGCAGCGCGGCCGACAGCTCTCCGGCCGTCTCGGTCCATTCGAGCCGGCGCACGGCGCGCGCGAGGTCGCCGTCCCGGCCCTTGCGCTCGAGCGCGGCGAAGTGCTCCATGACGCGCGCGCGCAGGCTGGCGCTGCGGCCGACGTAGAGCGCGGCGTCCTCGTCGCCGAAGAAGGTATAGACGCCCGGCGCGTCCGGCAGCCCCTCGAGGATGCCGGGCGGCAGCTGCGGCGGGCGCTCGGGGAACTTCATGGCCTTGTCCCAGGCACGCTCCAGCACCCCGGCCGGGAAGCGCTCCCGCGCCATCTGCAGGAACTGCCACAGCACCTCCGCATCGCCCATCGCGCGGTGGCGCGCGTCGCACTGGAAGCCGTGGCGCTCGATCAGCGCGTCCAGCCCGTGGCGGTGATGCTCGGGAAACAGCGCGCGCGAGAGCTTGACCGTGCACATCACCGGCGCGTGGAAGTCGCCGTCGAGCCGCATGAACTCGTTGCGGATGAAGCCGTAATCGAAGCGCGCGTTGTGCGCGACGAACACCGCGCCGTCGAGCAGCGCGCGCACGCGCGGCGCCAGCTCGGCGAAGGTCGGCGCGTCGCGGACCATGTCGTCGGTGATGCCGATGATCTGCTGGATGAACGGCGGGATCGGCCGCTGCGGATTGACCAGCGTCTCCCAGCGCTCGACGATCTCGCCCCCCTCGACGCGGATCACCGCGATCTCGGTGATGCGGTCATTGACCGGATTGGCGCCGGTGGTTTCGAGGTCGAGCAGGACGTAGGTGTCGGGGATGGGCATCAGGGCAGCGGCGGTCGCGTCGAAGGGGATCCGTCGGATTCTACGCAAGCCCGCCGCGTACGGGCGCGGGGCGGACCGGCGACGCGCGGTCAGCCTTCGACGGGCTGCTGGCCGGTGAAGCCCGCGAGCATCTGCACGATGTCCTCGCGCGGCAGCCTGCGGCCGATGAAGACGATGCGGCTGCGGCGGTCGGCGTAGGGACCGTCTTCGGGCCAGGCCGGCAGCGAGGACGGCGGATAGACGGCGTGCTGCACGCACTGCACGACGCGCGGCAACGGATCGCCGGCGACGTTGAGCAGGCCCTTCACGCGCAGCACGCGCTCGCCGCAGGCGTGCAGCAGCAGCCCGAGGCCGTCGGAGAACCCGAGCCAGTCGAGCGGCTCGTCGAAACGCAGCACGAAGCTGGAGACGTCGCCGTCGTGGTGGTGCGCGTGGGCATGGGCGTGCGCGGCGCCGGCGGGCGCGTAGCGCGTCACGCCAAGCGCGGCCTGGCGGCGCACGGCCTCCTCGCCCAGCCATTGCGCGACGTCGGGCAGCTTGCCGGCCGGATCGTACAGCCCGCAGCCGGACAGCGCGCCCGCCGGTGCGCACCCGCCCCACACCTCGACCTGCGGCGCGCCGGGGTTGAGGCAGGCGAGCCGCTCCGACAGCGCGGCGCGCTGCTCCGGCGTGGACAGGTCGCACTTGGTCAGCAGCAGGCGGTCGGCCATCGCGACCTGGCGCTGGACCTCGCGCTGGGTGTCGAGCTGGGATCCGGCGTGGGTGGTGTCGACGGCGGTGATGACGCCGTCGCAGCGGAAGCGCGCGGCGATGAAGGGCTCTTCCATCAGCGTGTGCACGACCGGCGCGGGATCGGCCAGCCCGGTGGTCTCGATCAGCACGCGGTGCAGCGGGCCGATCTCGCCGCGCGCAGCGCGCTTGAACAGGCCCTTGAGGCTGCGCACGAGGTCGCCCTGCACGCTGCAGCACAGGCAGCCGCCGTCGAGCACGACCAGCGTCTCGTCGATCTTCTCGACGAGATGATGGTCCACGGCGACCTCGCCGAACTCGTTGATGAGCACGGCGGTGCCGGCCAGCTCCGCGCTGCCGAGTGCATGGTTGAGCAGCGTGGTCTTGCCGGCGCCAAGGAAGCCGGTGAGGACGACGACGGGGATGCGGCGCTCGTCCGTCACGACCGGCTACCTATGGGGTCAACCCTTCTTGGAAACGCGCTCGAGCGCCTCGTGGCGTTCCTGCGCCTCCAGGCACAGCGACGCGGTGGGACGGGCGAGCAGGCGCGGGATGCCGATGGGCTCGCCGGTTTCCTCGCACCAGCCGTAGGAACCGTCGTCGATGCGACGGATGGCCTGGTCGATCTTCTTCAGCAGCTTGCGCTCGCGGTCACGCACGCGCAGCTCCAGCGCGTGCTCTTCTTCGACCGTGGCACGGTCGGTCCAGTCGGCGGCGACTTCGGCTTCCTGCAGGTTCTGGGTGGTCTCGCGCGCGTTGTCGAGGAGGGCCTGACGCTCGGCCTCGAGCAGCGCGCGGAAGAACGCCAGCTGGGCATCGGACATGTACTCGTCTTCGGGCGCAGCGAGCAGCTCTTCCCTGGTCAGCAGGCGGACGGCGTCTTTCTGAATCGCGTTCATCGTTACCCTTTTCCTTGATGCATGCCCCGAGTCCGGGCGACGGCCTAATGCACTCGGCCGGGAACCATACACGAAGCTGCACGGATGCAACAGCCCGGACGCCCCGGGGGTAACATGTGCACACGCCCAGCCGCGCCGCCCGTGCCATGTCCCATCCGTCCCATCCGTCCCCCTGCTGCGAGGAACTCACGCTCGACGATGCCGCCGCGCGCTGCCGTGCGCGGGGCGCGAGCCTGACGCCGATCCGCCGCTCGGTGCTGGCGCTGCTGCTGGCCGAGCCGGGCGGCATCAAGGCCTACGACCTGCTCGACCGGATGAAGGAGGTGCATCGGTCGGCCACGCCGCCGACGATCTACCGCGCGCTGGATTTCCTGATCGAGCAGGGGCTGGCGCACCGCATCGCACGCACCAACCAGTTCGTCGCCTGCCACCACGAGGGCCACGACAAGGCGGCGCTGTTCCTCGTCTGCCCGCGCTGCGGCACCGTCAGCGAGCTGCATGACGACGCGGCGCTGGCCGGACTGATGAAGGGGCTGAAGGCGGCCGGCCACACGCTGGCGAGCCCGGAGATCGAGCTCAGCGCGATCTGCGCCGACTGCGGCCGAGGCGGTGACTGAGCCCGCCCCCTAGCGCAGCGAGCGCTGCTCCATCTGGATGAACACGTTGTAGGCGTTCAGGCGGTTGGCCTCGCGGAAGGCCGGCAGCTTCTCCCACGCGCTCCAGTCGATGTCGGCGTAGGCCTCGTCGAAGGACTTCATCTCCTCCACCGCCTTGCCCAGCTCCGTGCGCAGGAAGCGCAGGTAGTCGCGCGTCAGCACGAGGTCGGCCTGCGGGTTGGTCGACACCGGACCGTGGCCCGGCACGAGGATGCGCGCGTCGATCTCCAGCAGACGGTCGAGCGCCTGGAGCCAGCCGTGCGTGTCGGCGTTGCCGACGAAGGGCACGCGGCCGCGGAACAGCAGGTCGCCGGCGAACACCACGCCATCCTCCACGACGTGCATCACCAGATCGTCCGGCGCATGCGTCGGGCCGACGGGGATCACGCGCATCGTGACGCCGCCCAGCCGGATCTCGGCGCCGTCGTCGCCGAGCCAGCGGTCGGCCGGCACGAGTTCGGTGTCCTCGTCGACGAAGGGGAACAGGTCGGCACGCCGCTGCGCGAGCCGCGCCTGCGCCTCGTCCGAGGCCAGGATGGCGCGGCCGGCCTCGTGCGCCCAGATCTCGATGCCGCGTTTGCGGAAGGCCTGCAGGCCGTAGTAGTGATCCGCGTGGTAGTGGCTCACGACCACCAGCCGGATGGGCTTGTCGGTGATCTTGCCGATCTCGGCGATCAGCTGCTCGCCCAGCACTGGCGTGCCGAGCGCGTCGAGCACCACCACGCCCTCGTCGGTGACGACGAAGCCGGCGTTGGACATGAAGCCCTCGTTGGCCGCCGAGGCCATGCCGGCCTTGCCGAGCACGTACCAGGTGTGCGGCGCGACCTGCACCGGCGTCATGTCGATGGCGCTCGCCAGCGGCGCCGCCAGCAGGCACAGCACGGCGAGCAGGCGATGGAGGATGGCGCTCATATCCGGTCTCCTCTAATTGTTATATCGGCATATGCTAAAACTCGTATGCCGTTCTGTCGACCCGACCCGGCCGGGGCTTGAAATCCCCTGTGCGGACCCATCTAATATATCCGCGGTCCGGTCGCGGACCGTTCATCCGGTTAATCTGTCCTGACTAGGGAGAATTCAATGAGTAGTGCGAAAACTCCGCTCACCGTCATCTATGACAGCGGAAATCTGGCCAACAAGATCGAGGTCGAGAAGATCAAGGCCAAGGACAAGGACAACGCGCTGACGCTGGCGGACATCGCCTCCGGCGCCTCCGCCGAGGAGCACGGCTGCTCCACCGAGGCGGTCAAGAAAGGCATCCACGTGCGCGACGCCGCCGGCAAGGTGTTCGACGGCATCGAGGCGCTGCGCGTCATGCACGAGGCCGTCGGCCTGGGCAACTACTTCCGCTTCTGCCGCGAGCCCGGCCTGCGTTCCGGTCCGTCCGGCTTCTTCCCGAAGAAGGTGGCCTGATTCCGCGTCACACCGCCGCAACGCCCGGTCCCGGGCGTTGTCATCGGTGTTGCGCGAGCAGACGGTCGAGCTGGCCGGCGAATCGCTGCCGCTCGACCACCCCGTAGGCCGAAGGGCCTCCCGTTTCCACCCCGCTGCCGCGCAACCCCTCCATGAAATTCCTCAGATCGAGCGCCTCGCGGACGTTGTCCGGACCGTAGCGTTCGCCCCGCGGCGTCAGCACCGCCGCCCCCTTCTCCACGACCTCGGCCGCCAGCGGAATATCGGACGTGACCACCAGATCGCCCGCGACGACCTGACCGGCGATCCAGCGGTCCGCCTCGTCGAAGCCGCCCGGCACCTGCACGGCACGGATGTTCGGCGCGGCCGGCACGCGCAGCGTCTGGTTGGCGACCAGCGTCAGCGGCAGACCCGTGCGGCGCGCGGCGCGGAACAGGATCTCCTTGGCGGGCACCGGACAGGCGTCGGCGTCGACCCAGATGCGCATCACGCCGCTCCGTGACGGGCGATGCAGTCGCGGCAGATGCAGGCCCGGCCGCGCACGGCCTCGGGCAGGGCGTCGACGAGTTCGGACGGAATGCGCGCCTCGACGCACCAGCACGGAGTGTCGAAGCTGCCGTTGCAGGCCGGCGCGCAACCGTTGGGCCCGCCGCACAGCGGACATTCGGAAGCGGGGATGGGGATCGGATTGCTCATCCCCGCAGCTTACCCGATCAGTCCCACGACAGCGTGCCGCCGGTCTGATACTCGGTCACGCGCGTCTCGAAGAAGTTCTTCTCCTTCTTCAGGTCGATCATTTCGCTCATCCACGGGAAGGGGTTGTCCGCGCCGGGGTAGAGCTCGTCCAGACCGATCTGGCGGCAGCGGCGGTTGGCGACGAAGCGCAGGTACTCCTTGAACATCGGCGCGTTCAGCCCCAGCACGCCACGCGGCATCGTGTCCTCGGCGTAGCGGTACTCGAGCCGCACGCCGTGGTCGATCAGGCCGCGCACCTCGTCGCGGAAGGCCGGCGTCCACAGATGCGGGTTCTCCTGCTTGATCGTGTTGATGAGGTCGACGCCGAAATTGCAGTGCAGCGACTCGTCCCGCAGGATGTACTGGTACTGCTCGGCCGCGCCGGTCATCTTGTTCTGGCGGCCCAGCGCGAGGATCTGCACGAAGCCGACGTAGAAGAACAGCCCTTCCATGATGCAGGCGAAGACGATCAGCGCGCGCAGCAGCTGCTGGTCGGCCTCCACGGTGCCGGTACGGAAGTCCGGATCGGTCAGCGTGTCGATGAACGGGATCAGGAACGCATCCTTGTCGCGGATGCTGTCGATCTCGTGGTAGGCGTTGAAGATCTCCCCTTCGTCCAGCCCCAACGACTCGACGATGTACTGGTAGGCATGGGTGTGGATGGCCTCCTCGAACGCCTGCCGCAGCAGGTACTGGCGGCACTCGGGCGCGGTGATGTGGCGGTAGGTGCCGAGCACGATGTTGTTGGCCGCGAGCGAGTCGGCGGTGACGAAGAAGCCGAGGTTGCGCTGGACGATGCGCCGCTCGTCCGCGCTCAGCGCGCCCGGATCCCGCCACTGCGCGATGTCGCGCTGCATCGGGATCTCCTGCGGCATCCAGTGGTTGGCGCAGCCGGCCAGGTACTTCTCCCAGGCCCAGTGGTACTTGAACGGGACGAGCTGGTTGACGTCGGTGGCGCCGTTGATGGCGCGCTTGTCGGCCGCCCGCACGCGGGCGGAGGACGCCGCGGACGGCGCCGGACGGGAGGTGCCGACGGGCGTCGGCGCATCGGATTCGAACATGGGTGGTTCTCCAGCGGAGGGATTCGGAGGAAACGGGACCGGCGGCCTCACTGGCAGGCCTCGCAGCCCGGATCGTCGAGGGCGCAGGCCTTGGGCGCGTCGAACGACGGGTTCGCGGCGACGGCGTTGAGCTCGCCTCCCGCGCCGGTGGATTTCTCGGCCGAGGTCGCGCCGAGCGTGCGCAGGTAGTAGGTGGTCTTGAGTCCGCGCGTCCAGGCCAGCATGTAGGTCTCGTGCAGCTTGCGACCCGAGGCGCCAGCCACGTACAGGTTCAGCGACTGCGACTGGTCGATCCACTTCTGCCGCCGCGCGGCGGCCTCGACCAGCCACGCCGGGTCGATCTCGAAGGCGGTCGCGTAGAGGCGCTTGAGCGCGTCGGGCACGCGGTCGATCCGCGCCAGCGAACCGTCGTAGTACTTGAGGTCGGCGATCATGACCTCGTCCCACAGGCCGCGCCGCTTGAGTTCGGCGACCAGGTCCTCGTTGACCACCGTGAACTCGCCCGAGAGGTTGGACTTGACGTACAGGTTGCGGAACTCGGGCTCGATGCTGGCGGAGACGCCGACGATGTTGGCGATGGTCGCCGTCGGCGCGATCGCGAGGCAGTTGGAGTTGCGCATGCCGTGCTCGTGGATGCGCGCGCGCAGCGCCTCCCAGTCCAGCGTGCTGGAACGGTCGACGTCGACCGGCAGCCCGCGCTCACGCTCGAGCAGGTCGAGCGTGTCGAGCGGCAGCAGGCCGCGGTCCCACAGGCTGCCGCGGTAGCTCGGATACGTGCCGCGCTCGCGCGCGAGGTCATTCGACGCGCCGTAGGCGTGGTAGGCGACGAGTTCCATCGAACGGTCGGCGAACTCCACCGCCTGCGGCGAGGCATAGGGGATGCCGAGACGGTGCAGGCAGTCCTGGAAGCCCATGATGCCGAGGCCCACCGGGCGGTGACGCAGGTTGGCGTCACGCGCCTTGCCGACGGCGTAGAAGTTGAGGTCGATGACGTTGTCGAGCATCCGCATCGCGGTGCGGATCGTGCGCGCGAGCCGGCCGGCGTCGAGCCCGTCGCCGTCCAGATGCGCGACGAGGTTGATCGAGCCGAGGTTGCACACGGCGATCTCGTGCTCCGAGGTGTTCAGCGTGATCTCGGTGCACAGGTTGGAGCTGTGCACGACGCCGGCGTGGCGCTGCGGCGAGCGCAGGTTGCACGGGTCCTTGAACGTGATCCACGGATGGCCGGTCTCGAACAGCATCGACAGCATGCGCCGCCACAGCTCGACGGCGCGCACGCGCTTGAAGTGGCCGATGGCGCCGGCGTCGGCCCGCGCCTCGTAGGCGATGTAGGCCGCCTCGAAGGCCTGGCCGTACAGGTCGTGCAGGTCGGGCACGTCGGACGGCGAGAACAGGGTCCAGTGGCCGTCCTCGCGCACGCGCTTCATGAAAAGGTCGGGAATCCAGTGCGCCGTGTTCATGTCGTGCGTGCGGCGGCGGTCGTCGCCGGTGTTCTTGCGCAGGTCGAGGAATTCCTCGATGTCCAGGTGCCAGGTCTCCAGATAGCCGCACACCGCGCCCTTGCGCTTGCCGCCCTGGTTCACGGCCACCGCGGTGTCGTTGACGACCTTCAGGAACGGAATCACGCCCTGGCTCTTGCCGTTGGTGCCGCGGATGTGGCTGCCGAGCGCGCGCACCGGCGTCCAGTCGTTGCCGAGCCCGCCGGCGAATTTCTGCAGCAGCGCGTTCTCCTTGATGGCCTGGAAGATGCCGTCCAGATCGTCGGACACGGTCGTCAGGTAGCACGAGGAGAGCTGCGGATGCCGCGTGCCGCTGTTGAACAGCGTCGGCGTGGAGCTCATGAACTCGAAGCGCGAGAGCACCTCGTAGAACTCGATCGCGCGCGCCTCGCGGTCGGCCTCGTCCAGCGCCAGCCCCATCGCCACGCGCATGAAGAAGCACTGCGGCAGCTCGATGCGACGCCCGTCGACGTGCAGGAAGTAGCGGTCATACAGCGTCTGCAGGCCCAGGTAGCCGAACTGCAGGTCGCGCGAGGCATCCAGCGCCGCGCCCAGCCTCGCGAGATCGAAACGCGCCAGACGCGGGTCGAGCAGGCCGGCCTCGACGCCGCGCGCCACGCCCTCGGCCAGCGCGCCTGCGTAGCGTTCGGCCATGTCGCCCTGCGCGACCTCCTCGCCCAGCACCTCGCGACGGATGCGGTGCAGCAGCAGCCGGGCCGTGACCTGGTTGTAGGCCGGCTCGCGCTCGATCAGGCTGCGGGCGGCCAGTTCCAGCGCCTTGTGCGCGTCGGCCAGCGCAATGCCGTCGTAGAGGTCGCGCATCGCGGCATCGACCACCGCGTCCGCGGACACATCCTCCAGTCCCTCGCAGGCGGCCGCGACGACGGTTGCCAGCCGCGCGCGTTCCAGCGGCTCGCGCCGGCCGTCGACGTCCACGTGCAGCACCGGTGCGGCCGAAGGCGCGGCGGCGCGGGCGGCCGCGCGCCGTTCGCGGTACAGCACGTAGGCGCGCGCGACGTCGTGCTCGCCGCCGCGCATCAGCGCAAGTTCCACCTGGTCCTGGATGTCCTCGATGTGCAGCGTGCCGCCGCCGGGCTTGTGCCGCACCAGCGCGGCGACGACGGTCTCGGTGAGGCGGGCGACGACCTCGCGAACGCGCGCGGAGGCCGCGCCCTGGCGGCCCTCGACGGCGAGGAAGGCCTTGGTCATCGCGACGGCGATCTTGCCGGGGTCGAAATCCACCACCGCGCCGTTGCGGCGGATGACGGAAAACGGGGGCAGGGAAAGGTCTAGCTGCGGTCGGTCCATGGGAGCTCCTCGGGGAACGGGCGGGGAGCTCCGCACGCGCGCATGCGCGCCGGCCTGCGGCGTTCACGCGGTTCGAGCGTCGGACGAGCTGGAGAAATGGCAGGAACCATGACCTCGCCGGGGGCACCCCGCCCCGATTGCGTTGAAGGAATGTCGCCGCACGGCAGGTCTCCTGGCTCCCGGGTCATCGTCTGGTCGCCGGCCTTCCCGGGATGCACGCATGCAGGGCCCAGTGGCAGGGGTGGCGACCGACTCGCCGGTTACAGTTGCGGGGGCAGCTCCGGATTCGGACCGGATTCCCTTTTCATGCCCGGCCGGAGGCTCGGGCAACCGTGAAGCTGGTCTGAATTGTGGGCGGGGATGGAGCGAAGGTCAAGGGGCTGGATACAACCCCTAGTAGGTCGGGCTGATATCAGCACTACATGTTGCGTCCAAAGCTGCCGTCGCTGCGCACGCGGCCGATGCGCATGACCTCGGGCACGCGGCGCACGCCGCGCATCACGGTGGCCAGATGCATGCGGTCGCGCACCTGGATGGTCAGGTTGAGGGCGATGTAGACGCCCTGCTCGTTGTCCATCGTGACGTTGCGGATGTTGCAGTCGGACTCGGAGATGGCGCTGGCCACGCGTGCCAGCACGCCGCGGCCCTCGCGCGTGATGACCTTGAGCGTGACGTCGAAGGCGCGGTCGTGCGCGGGTTCCCATTCGACGTCCACCCAGCGGCCGCGGTCGCCGCGCACCTTGGCCACGGAGGTGCAGTCGTGGCGGTGCACCTCCAGCCCCTTGCCCTTGCGGATGACGCCGATGATCGGGTCACCCGGGATCGGCTGGCAGCACGAGCCGAACTGCACCGCGATGCCCTCGGCACCGCTGATGTGGATCGGCGAGATCGCGCGCGGCTTGATGACGTCGGGCCGGCCGGATTCCTGCTCCTGCGCCTGCACCAGACGGCGAGCGACGATGACCGGCAGGCGCTTGCCCAGACCGATCTCGGAGAACACCTCCTTCTTGCTCTTGGCTCCGCGGTCCTTCAGGAAACGGTCCCACGCGAAGGTGCTGATCTGGCCCAGCGCGAGGCCGTGCGGACGCAGCGCCTGGTTGAGCAGACGCTCACCCAGGGCCACGGATTCCTCGTTCTGCGCGTTCTTCAGGAAGTGGCGGATCTGCGCGCGGGCCTTGCCGGTGCGCACGTAGGAAAGCCAGGCCGGATTCGGGTTGGCGTGCGCGGCCGTGATGATCTCGACCTGGTCGCCGTTGTGCAGCTCGGTGCGCAGCGGCATCAGGTCGGAATTGATGCGGCAGGCCACGCAGCGGTTGCCGATGTCGGTATGCACGGCGTAGGCGAAATCCACCGGCGTGGAGCCGCGCGGCATCGACAGGATCTTGCCCTTGGGCGTGAACACGTAGACCTCGCTCGGGAAGAGGTCGATCTTGACGTGCTCGAGGAACTCGGTGGCCTCGGCCGACGTGCTCTGCAGCTCCAGCAGGGACTGCAGCCAGTTGTGCGTGCGCTGCTCGAGCTCGGTCAGCGTCTTGACGTCGTCCTTGTACAGCCAGTGACTGGCGACGCCGGCGTCGGCGATGTGGTGCATCTCGGCCGTGCGCACCTGGATCTCGATCGGCGTGCCGAAGGGACCGATCAGCGTCGTGTGCAGCGACTGGTAGCCGTTGGCCTTGGGGATCGCGATGTAGTCCTTGAACTTGCCCGGCACCGGCTTGTAGAGCGAGTGCAGCGCGCCGATGGCGCGGTAGCAGGTCTGCACGTCCGGCACGATGACGCGGAAGCCGTAGATGTCGAGCACCTGCGAGAACGACAGGTTTTTCTCGACCATCTTGCGGTAGATCGAGAACAGGTTCTTCTCGCGGCCCTGGATCTCGGCCGCGATGCCCCACTGCGGCAGCCGCTCCTCGAGTGCCTTGAGCACCTTGCCGACGACCTCGCGGCGATTGCCGCGCGCGGCCTTCACGGCGCGCTCGAGCACGCGGTAGCGCATCGGGTACTTGTACGCGAAGGCCAGCTCCTGCAGCTCGCGGTACAGCGTGTTCAGGCCCAGGCGGTTCGCGATCGGCGCGTAGATGTCGAGCGTCTCGGTCGCGATGCGGCGGCGCTTGTCGGGGCGCACGTGGTTGAGCGTGCGCATGTTGTGCAGCCGGTCGGCGAGCTTGATCAGGATCACCCGCAGATCGTTGGCCATGGCCAGCAGCATCTTGCGGAAGTTCTCGGCCTGGGCTTCCTTGCGCGAGCGGAACTCGACCTTGTCGAGCTTGGAGAGGCCGTCGACGAGCTCGGCGGCGACCTTGCCGAAACGCTCGGCGATCTCCTGCTTGGAGATGTGGGTGTCCTCCATGACGTCATGGAGGAGTGCCGCGATCAGCGCCTGCGCGTCGAGGCGCCAGTCGGCGATGATGTCGGCCACCGCCACCGGATGCGAGATGTAGGGGTCGCCGCTGCTGCGGAACTGCCCCTGGTGGGCGTCGGCGGAGAAGTGGTAGGCGGCCTCGACGAGGCCGATGTCCTCGGGCTTGAGGTAGGTTTCGAGCTTGGCCTTGAGGCGACCGAAATCCAGGGACAGTACGCTGGACTTGGGCGGACTGAACGGTTCCCGCGGAGTCGGTACGACGTCGGTCGCAATCGCCATGATGCTACCCCCGCGTCCGCTCCGGACAGGCGGGCACCTCCGGCGACCCTCGCCGGAAACGCCTTACCCCGCCTGGATGACCGTTGTCCAAAAGGCCTCCCCGATGGATCAGGCCTGCCCGCGGTTGAGCACCTCGAGCCCCACCTTGCCGTCGGCGATCTCGCGCAGCGCGATCACGGTGGGCTTTTCCTTGCCGTACTTCTCGGCTTCGATCAGCGGCGTGGCACCGACGGTGAGCTGTCGCGCACGATAGGCCGCCGCAAGCGTGAGCTGGAAACGGTTGGGAATCTGCTTGAGGCAATCTTCGACGGTGATACGGGCCATGATCAATCCTGCTCCAGAAAATCAAAATAACGCGAATGCCGCGCGCGCTGCCGCGAATAACGCAGCCGCGAGGCGCGGACGATCGCAACGAGGTCGCCGATGGCGTCCTCCAGTACGTCATTCAGTATAACGTAGTCGAACTCCGCCACATGGCGCATCTCGCCGCGCGCGCCCAGCAGGCGCCGGGCGATCACGTCCTCGCTGTCGGTGCCGCGCCCGCGCAGGCGCTGCTCCAGCACATCGAACGAGGGCGGCAGCACGAACACCCCCACGGCCTCCGGAAACGCCTTGCGCACCTGCTGCGCGCCCTGCCAGTCGATCTCCAGCAGGATGTCGTCGCCCGCGCCGATGCGCTCGCCGATCCAGGCCCGGGACGTGCCGTAGTAGTTACCGTGGACCTCGGCCCACTCGAGAAATTCACCGGCATCGCGCATCGCCCGGAAGCGTTCGATGTCGACGAAATGGTAGTGCTGCCCGTCCACCTCGCCCTCGCGCGGCGCGCGGGTGGTGTAGGAGACGGACAGCTTCACGCGCGCGTCGCGCGCCAGCAGACCATGCACCAGCGTGGTCTTGCCGGCCCCCGAGGGGGCCGTGATGATGATCAGGGTTCCGGGCATGGCGGGCTTCGTCATTCGATGTTCTGGACCTGTTCGCGCATCTGCTCGATCAGCACCTTCATTTCCATGGCGATGGCACTGACGTCGCCGGCGACGGACTTGGAGGCGAGGGTGTTGGCCTCGCGATTGAGTTCCTGCATCAGGAAGTCGAGGCGCTTGCCGGCCTGGCCGCCGGCGGCGAGGATGCGCTCGACCTCGTCGAGGTGGGCGACGAGACGGTTGAGTTCCTCGTCGACGTCCACGCGCTGGGCGAAGACGGCCACTTCCTGGCGGATGCGCTCCTCGTCGAGCGTGGCGACGGCCTCGCGCAGGCGGTTGGTCAGGCGTTCCTGGTAGTCGGCGATGACCTCGGGGATGCGCGGCGCGGCGCGGGCGACGAGCGCGCGCATGGCGGCGACGCGCTCGCGGATCATCGCGGCGAGCTTCTCGCCCTCACGCCGGCGCGAGGCGACGAAGTCGTCGATCGCGGCCTCGAGCAGGCGGGCGACCTGCGGCCGCAGCGTGTCGGGATCGACGCGCTGCTCGGCGAGCATGCCAGGCCAGCGCAGCACCTCGGCAACCGACAGCGGCGCCGCCTCGGGCAACTGGGCGCGCACGGCGGCCTGGGCCTGACGCAGCTGCTCAAGCAGCGCCGGATTGGGCGACAGCTGGGCCTCGCCGCCGCCGTCGACCTGCAGGTTCAAGCGGCATTCGACCTTGCCGCGCGTCAGACGGGCCGACAGGGCCTCGCGCACCAGCGGCTCGAACTGGCGCAGCTCGTCGCCGATGCGCAGCACCAGGTCGAGAAAACGCGAATTGACGCTGCGCAGCTCCAGGTGGAGGCTTGCGCGGCCGGCTTCGCACTGCTGGACCGTGAAGCCCGTCATGCTACAAATCATCGGTCGTTTCTCCGGAAAGTCCGTTCCATCCATTACACTGCCGTGACGAGGCCGCCGCCGGTCCGCTACCGCACCCGCCCCAGAAACGCATGTCCGCCCTGACGAACGCCGCCCTGCCCGCCGGATTCCAGCTCGACCAGTACCGCATCGAGCGGCAGCTGTCGCACGGCGGGTTCTCGATCGTGTATCTGGCCAGCGACGCCACGGGCAAACCGGTGGCCATCAAGGAATACCTGCCGAATTCGCTCGCGCTGCGCAAGGAAGGCGAGATCACGCCGCACATCGCGTCCCAGCACCAGGCGGCCTTCCGCTACGGCATGAAGTGCTTCTTCGAGGAGGGGCGCTCGCTGGCCAAGCTGATGCACCCCAACGTAGTGCGCGTGCTGAACTTCTTCCGCACCAACGGCACGGTGTACATGGTGATGGAGTTCGAGAAGGGCCGCACGCTCAACGAGTATATCCAGAAACACCGCGGCAAGGTCCCGGAGCGCTTCATCCGCGCGGTGTTCAGCCGCACGCTCAACGGCCTGCGCGAGGTGCACGCGCACAAAATGCTGCATCTCGACATCAAGCCGTCGAACATCTACCTGCGCACCAACGGCACGCCGCTGCTGCTCGACTTCGGCGCCGCACGGCAGACGCTGATGGCCGAGCAGCCGATGCTCAAGCCGATGTACACGCCCGGCTTCGCGCCGCCCGAGCAATACACGGACCGCGACAAGCTCGGCCCGTGGAGCGATCTGTACAGCGTCGGCGCGAGCATGTACGCCTGCATCATCGGCAGCGCGCCGCCGCGCGCCGACGAGCGCATAAAGCTCGAGACGCTGATGCCGCTGGCCGAGCGCAAGCCGCCCGGCTACTCCATGGAACTGCTCGAGACCGTCGACTGGTGCCTGCAGCTTGATCCGCTCAAGCGTCCGCAGAGCGCCTATTCTCTGCAGAAGGCGGTCATGCGCCGCAAAGAGGGCGACGAGCTGCCGCCCGGACTGTTCGCCGACGCGAGCAGCCGGCTCAAATCCTTCATCGAACGCGGCTGAGGACTCCGGCGTGAAGTTCACCATCTTCCAGGACAGCCGTGTCGGGCGGCGCAAGTCCAACCAGGACCGCATCGCCTATTCGTACTCGCGCGAGGCGCTGCTGATGCTCGTCGCCGACGGCATGGGCGGGCACCTGCACGGCGAGATCGCGGCGCAGATCGCCACCGAGATCCTCGTCGCCGCCTTCCAGCGCGAGGCGCGTCCCGCCCTGCAGGACCCGACGCGTTTCCTGCGCCAGGCGCTCGACGACGCGCACAACGCCATCCTCGACTACGCCTTCGACAAGTACCTGCCCGAGGCGCCGCGCACCACCATCGTCGTGTGCGTCGTGCAACAGGGGTCGGCATGGTGGGCGCACGCGGGCGACTCGCGCCTGTACGTGATGCGCGAGGGCCGCATCATCGAGCAGACGCGCGACCACTCGCGCGTGCGCATGCTGATCGACCAGGGCCTGCTGCTGCCCGAACAGGCCGACCGCCATCCGGAGCGCAACCGCATCTACAGCTGCCTGGGCGGCGACCACTCGCCGCAGATCGACATCTCCTCGCGGCTGACGCTGTGGGAGGACGACGTGATCGCGCTGTGCTCGGACGGCGTGTGGGGCCCGGTCGGCGACGCCGGCATGCTCGCCGGCCTGGCCGAGGGCGACATCATGCAGCGCGTGCCCGAGCTGCTCGACCGCGCCGAACAGCTCGCCGGCCCGGTCTGCGACAACCTCTCCATCGTCGCGATGCGCTGGCACGGCGGCGCCACCGGACAGGCCGAGGCCATCGAGACCGACCTGCTCGCGCCCGACCATTTCACGACGCACATGGATACCTTCGACACCAGCACGCTGGCGGCGACGGACACCGAGTTCAGCGAGGAAGACATCGAACGCGCGATCCAGGAAATCAATTCCACGATCCACAAGTTCAACCGATAGGACGTTTCATGCGACACGACCAGCGACGCCCGGACGAGCTCCGCCCGGTGCGCATCACCCGCCATTTCACCCGCCACGCCGAAGGCTCCGTGCTCGTCGAGTTCGGCGAAACGCGCGTGCTGTGCACGGCCAGCGTCGAGGAATCGGTGCCGGGCTTCCTGCGCGGTCAGGGTCAGGGCTGGCTGACGGCCGAGTACGGCATGCTGCCGCGCTCCACGCACACGCGCAGCGCCCGCGAGGCCGCGCGCGGCAAGCAGAGCGGTCGCACGCTCGAGATCCAGCGCCTGATCGGCCGCAGCCTGCGCGCGGTGGTCGACCTGGCCGCGCTCGGCGAGCGCCAGATCATCGTCGACTGCGACGTGCTGCAGGCCGACGGCGGCACGCGCACGGCCTCGGTCACCGGCGCCTGCGTGGCCGTGTGCGACGCGCTCGACCGCCTCGTCGCCGCCGGCGTGCTCGAGAAGAGCCCGCTGCGCGACATGGTCGCCGCCGTGTCGGTGGGCATCGTCAACGGCGAGCCGGTGCTCGATCTGGACTACGTCGAGGACTCGTCCTGCGACACCGACATGAACGTCGTGATGACCGGCTCCGGCGGCATCGTCGAGGTGCAGGGCACGGCCGAGGGCACGCCGTTCTCGCGCGCCGAGCTCGACGCGCTGCTCGCGCTGGCCGAACGCGGCATCGCCCGGCTGGTCGAAGTGCAGAAGATCGCACTCGCCCAGGAGTCGGCCCGGTGATCCGCACCCTCGTCCTTGCCAGCAACAACGCCAAGAAGGCCGCCGAACTCGACGCGCTGCTCGCGCCGCTCGGCATCGAGGTCGTCGCGCAGGGCACGCTCGGCATCCCCGAGGCCGAGGAGCCGCACGCCACCTTCGTCGAGAACGCGCTCGCCAAGGCCCGTCACGCCGCCGCGCACGCGGGCCTGCCGGCCATCGCCGACGATTCCGGCCTGTGCGTCGAGGCGCTCGGCGGCGCGCCCGGCGTGCTGTCGGCGCGCTACGCCGGCGAACCCAGATCGGACGAACGCAACAACGCGCTGCTGCTCGAACGGCTGGCCGGTGTCGAGGACCGCCGGGCGCACTTCTACTCGGCCATCGTCCTCGTGCGCCATGCCGACGATCCGCAGCCGCTGATCGCCGACGGCGAGTGGCATGGCGTGATCCTCGAGGCGCCGCGCGGCGCGGGCGGCTTCGGCTACGACCCGCTGTTCTACATCCCGGAGCTGGAACAGACCGCCGCCGAGCTCGACCCCAAGCTGAAGAACGCGCTGAGCCATCGCGGCGCCGCGATGCGCCACCTGCTCGAACGCCTGGAGCGCTACGGCCCGTGAGCCGGCCCGTGCATCCGCTCATCCCGCAGCCCGCCCGCCGCACCACCGCCGACACGCCCGCGCCCGCCGAGGCTCCGCCGCTGTCGCTGTACGTGCACTACCCGTGGTGCGTACGCAAGTGTCCGTACTGCGACTTCAACTCCCATGCCGTGCGCGCAGGCCACGACGCGGACGAACTGCAGCGGCGCTACGTCGACGCGCTGATCGCCGACCTCGCCGCCACCGCCCCCGCGCTGGCCGGACGGCGTATCGACACGGTGTTCTTCGGCGGCGGCACGCCGAGCCTGATGCACCCGGCCAGCCTCGAGCGCATCCTCGACGCCGTCGCCCGCCACACGGCGCTGGCGGCGGACGCCGAGATCACGCTGGAGGCCAACCCCGGCACCTTCGAGGCCGAACGCTTCCGCGGCTTCCGCGCCGCCGGCGCCAACCGGCTGTCCATCGGCATCCAGAGCTTCGACGACGCCCACCTCGCCGCGCTGGGCCGCATCCACGACGGCGCCGAGGCGCGCCGCGCGATCGCCATCGCGCAGCAGCACTTCGATCGCGTGAACCTCGACCTGATGTACGCGCTGCCGGGCCAGGACGTCGCCGGCGCGCTGGCCGACCTCGACACGGCGCTGTCCTTCGGCACCGAGCACCTGTCCTGCTACCACCTGACGCTGGAGCCGAATACGCCGTTCTTCCGGCACCCGCCCGCGCTGCCCGACGACGACACCGCCGCCGACATGCAGGACGCCATCGAGGCACGGCTCGCCGAGGCCGGCTACGAGCACTACGAGACCTCGGCCTTCGCCCGCCCCGGCGCGCGCTGCCGCCACAACCTCGCCTACTGGACCTTCGCGGACTACGCCGGCATCGGCGCCGGCGCCCACGCCAAGCTCAGCGGAGGTGGAGGCGTCGTGCGCGAGATGCGCCACAAGCACCCGCAGCGCTATCTGGAAGCCGCCGGGCGCGGCGACTTCGTGCAGGAATCGCGCCGCGTCACGCGCGAGGAACTGCCCTTCGAGTTCATGATGAACGCACTGCGCCTGACCGACGGCGTACCCGCCGGAACGTTCGAGCGACGCACCGGTCTGCCGCTCTCGACCGTGGCCGACCGGCTCGCCGCGGCCCGCGCGGCCGGCCTGCTCGACGCGGACGAGCACGTGCTGCGCCCGACGCCACGCGGCAGGCGCTTCCTCAACGAACTGCTGGAAATCTTCCTCTAGGCGGACGCGGCGACGCCGCGCCCGGCGCGCCCTACGGCGCCTCGCACAGGCAATGCACGTAGAGGTGACGCGGGTCGTTCCACGTCAGCAGGGCCTCGACCTCACGCTGCAGCGACGCGAACAGCCGGCCAAAGACGCCCTGCGGCGCGATCCGGACCTCGGTCGAGACGAACTCGCCCAGGCTGCGCAGCAGACGCTCGCGCGGCGAGGCGGCCGGCTCCGGCCACACGACCTCGTAGTCGGCGAGCCCGGCCCGGTCGGCCGCGGCGGCGATGGCGCCGTGCAGCCCGCCCAGCGCATCGACCAGCCCCAGCGCGTGCGCACGCTCGCCGGTCCACACGCGGCCGCGCGCGACGCGGTCGACGTCCTCGACGCTCATGCCGCGCGCGTCTGCCACGGTCTGCAGGAAGCGGCGATAGCCGAAGTCGAGCGAGCGCTGCATGATCTCGACGGCCTGTGGCGACAGCGGACGGCGCGGGTCCGGCACGCCGGCCAGCGGGCCGGTGGCCACGCCGTCCACCTTCACGCCGACGCGGTCGAGCGGACCGGAAAGGTCGGGAAACAGCGCGAAGATGCCGATCGAGCCGGTCAGCGTCAGCGGGTGGGCGTGGATCTCGTCCGCGCCGGTGGCGATCCAGTAGCCGCCCGAGGCGGCCGTGGCGCTCATCGACGCGATCACCGGCTTGCCGGTGCGGCGCGTCAGCTCCAGCTCGCGGCGGATCTGCTCGGCCGCCCAGGCGCTGCCGCCGGGGCTGTCGATGCGCACCACCAGCGCAGCCACCGATGGGTCGTCGCGCAGCGCGCGGATCTGCCGCGCGAAGGCCTCGCCGCCGACGGTGCCGGTCGTGCCCTCGCCGTCCATGATCGGACCGCGCGCGACCAGCACGGCCACACGGCCGGCGGCCTCGCGCTCGGGCAGGCTGGCCAGGTAGCGCCCGGCGCTCACCGCCTTGCCATCGCCGAAGCGGCTCTCGACCACACCGAAGCGCTCGGTCAGCAGCGCGCGCCATTCGTCGGCGGTGCTGAGCGTGTCCACGAGGCCGGCGTCGAGCGCCGCCTGCGCCGGACTGCCACCGGCCGCCTCCAGCGCATCGGCGAAGTAACGCGTCCAGGCGTCGATGGCGGCCGGGCCGAGCTTGCGGCTGGCGGCGATGTCGTCGCGCACGGCGTCCCACAGCCGGGTCAGCAGCTCGCGGGTGTTCTCGCGGCTCTCGGGCGACATGCCGTCGCGCGTGAACGGCTCGCCGAAGGACTTGTACTCGCCGACGCGGAACACGTGCACCTTCACGCCCAGACGCTCGAGCACGTCCCCGAAGTAGTTGGAATAGCTCGCGAGCCCGCGCAGCAGCAGGAAGCCGTCCGGCGACAGATGCACCTCGTCGGCCACGCTGGCGAGGTAGTACTGGCCCTCGGTGAAGCGCTCGCCGCGCGCCAGCACGGGCTTGCCGGAGGCGCGGAAGGCCTCGATCTCGGCGCGCAGCTCGGCCAGGCGGGCGATGCCGCTGCCTTCCAGGCCGTCGGTCTCGAGGATCAGCGCGGTGATGCGTTCGTCCTCCCGCGCCGCGCGCACGGCGTCGAGCAGCTCGCCCAGCGCGGTCTCGGCCGCCACGCCGTCCGGGCCGATCAGGTCCAGCGGCGAGCCGGTGCGCGTCTGCTCCACGAGCATGCCCGTCGGCCGCAGCACCAGCACCGAGCCGTCGTCGATGCCCGGTACGGGCCGCCACCACGCGACCACGACGGCCGCCAGCACGCCGACGAGCAGCAGGTTGAGCAGGGTGCGGCGCAGAAGGTCGACGCAGCGGTAGAGGAAGCGGAACACCCCGCCGATGAAGCGGAAGACGGCCTTGATCACGTCACATGCCTCCGGGTCCCGGCGTCAGCGCCGCCGGAACAGCAGATCCCACACGCCGTGGCCGAGGTTGAGGCCGCGGTTCTCGAACTTGGTCACCGGACGCCACGCGGGCCGCTCGGCAAAGCCCTGCGCCGTGTTGACGAGCATCGGCTCGGCCGACAGCACCTCCAGCATCCAGTCGGCGTATTCCTGCCAGTCCGTCGCGCAGTGCAGGTAGCCGCCGGGCGCGAGACGGGACGCGACCAGCGCGACGAACTCGGGCTGGATGATGCGCCGCTTGTGGTGACGCTTCTTGTGCCACGGATCGGGAAAATACACATGCACCCCGGCCAGCGTGTCGGGCCGGATCATGTCACGCAGCACCTCGACCGCATCGTGCTGGCAGATGCGCAGATTGTCGAGCCCCTGCTCGTCGACGAGCTTGCACAGGTTGCCGACGCCGGGCCCGTGCACCTCGATGGCGAGGTAGTCCGTGTCCGGGTGGGCGGCGGCGATGCGCGCCGTGGTCTCGCCCATGCCGAAGCCGATCTCGACGACCTTGGGCGCGGAGCGCCCGAACACCGCGTCCAGATCGGTCGGCGCGATGCGGTAGGGCAGACCGATGCGCGGCATCATCTCGTCGAGCGCGCGCTGCTGCGCCGCCGTCATGCGCCCCTGACGCAACACGAAGCTGCGGATGCTGCGGCTGGAGAAGCGCGCCTCGGGGTCGTCGGGCAGGCGGCCCGGGCGTTCGGGGGAATCGTTCATCTGGAATCCGTGCGGTGAATGCAAAACGGGCCCCCACGGGCCCGTCCGGTGCCGGCGGAACGGCCGGTTCAGGAGCCGATCAGACCGGAGGTTGGCGAGCTCGGATCGGCCGAGTACAGCTTGCGCGGCATGCGGCCGGCCAGATACGCCATGCGGCCGGCCTCGATCGCGAGCTTCATCGCGCGCGCCATCATCACCGGCTGTCTGGCCTGCGCGATCGCGGTGTTCATCAGCACGCCGTCGCAGCCCAGCTCCATCGCGATCGCCGCGTCGGACGCCGTGCCCACGCCGGCGTCGACGATGACCGGCACCTTGCTCTGGTCAATGATCAGGCGCAGGTTCCACGGGTTCAGGATGCCCATGCCGGAGCCGATCAGCGAGGCCAGCGGCATGATCGCGGCGCAGCCGATGTCCTCGAGCATGCGCGCCTGGATCGGATCGTCCGAGCAGTACACCATCACGTCGAAACCGTCCTTGACCAGGATCTCGGCCGCCTTCAGCGTCTCGGGCATGTTCGGGAACAGCGTCTGCGGATCGCCCAGCACCTCGAGCTTGCACAGCGGATGGCCGTCGAGCAGCTCGCGCGCGAGGCGCAGCGTGCGCACGGCATCCTCGGCCGTGTAGCAGCCCGCGGTGTTCGGCAGGATCGTGAATTTCTCCGGCGGCAGCACGTCGAGCAGGTTGGGCTCGTCCGGATTCTGGCCGATGTTGGTGCGGCGGATCGCGACCGTGACGATCTCGGAGCCGCTCGCTTCGATGGCTTCGCGCGTTTCGGCGAAGTCCTTGTACTTGCCGGTGCCGACGAGCAGGCGCGAGCCATAGGACTTGCCGGCGATGACGAGGGAGTCGTTCATTGTGGAACCTTGAAGGGGATACGGGAGCGGAGCGCTCAGCCTCCGCCCACGGCCACGACGATCTCGATGCGATCGCCCGCCGCGAGCACGGTCTCGGCATGACGGCCCTTGGGCACGATCTCGCCGTTGCGCTCCACCGCGACACGCTTGCCCGCCAGCGCACGCTGTTCCAGCAGCGCCAGTACGGTCAGTCCGTCGCGGTAGGGTTCGGGCTTGCCGTTGACGATGAGTTCAGCCATGGACCAGAGCTTGCATGTACTTGAAGAAGCGTGAATTCTAGCACGTCGTGAGATGTGCGGCGCAGCGCCGAGTCGCACGCCGGATCGACCAGGCATCGAGAAAATCCGTCCCCGGACGGGACGGGCACCGACAATCGGCCTACAATGCCGTCAGCATCCACCGCCCCGTCATACGGTACCTGCCCACATGGCCCACATCGTCGTCATCGTCCACCGGCATGACCGACTCCGCCGGTTCAACCTCCGGGCCTTCGGTTTCCGGGGGCAGTACCTCCTGCACGACATCCTCGAGGTGCTGCGTCAGCGCGGGCACACCATCACGATCCAGCACGGTCCGACCGATCGTCCCCCGCCCGGCGACCTGGCCATCCTTCACGTCGACGCCACCGTCGTCCCCCCCGAGTACGTCGAGCTGGCCGCCCGCTATCCGGACTGCGTGAACATCGCCGCCACCGACATCTCCAAGCGCCGCATCAGCGGCGCCATGCTGCACCCCGGCGACACGTGGGACGGCCGCGTGATCGTGAAATCCAACGCCAACTTCGGCGGCAAGGCCGAAGCCCGCCTCAACCGCATCGCCCGCCGGCGTAGCGAGCCGGAGCCCTTCCCGGACGTGCGGGTGGTGGGCGAGTACCGAATTTTCGAACGGCTCGCGGACGTCCCCGCCGAAGCCTTCGACGACCCGGCGCTGATCGTCGAGCGCTTCATTCCCGAAACCGATCCCGGCGGTTACGCATTGCGATTCTGGGTGTTCTGCGGCAACCAGGAACGCTGCAACCGGTTCGTATCGACCCATCCACTGGTGAAGAGCTCCAGCGTCACCGGCTGGACGCCCGCCGAGGTTCCGGAGGCATTGCGCCGAAAGCGCGAGGAGCTCGGATTCGATTACGGCAAGTTCGATTTCGTCCTGCACGACGGCGAACCCGTGCTGCTCGACGCGAACAAGACCCTGGGGCGTCCGCGTCACGCCGGCGCGTCCTATGCTGAAGAGATTTCACGTTTCGCCTCCGGAATCGAGCAGCGCCTATCCCATCCCGCCACGAGATAGCCACCATGCACGCCACTCTGCGTAACGAAAACGGATTGCCGGGCCAGTGGTCGCACGTCGCGACCAGCTGGCATCTGATCGGCAGCCCGTTGCGTCCGGTCGACGACGACCTGGCCGCCTTCCAGCGGGTCATCGACCGGTGGTGTCGGGAGCATCCGGATCAGCCGCCGCGCGGCCTGATTCTCGGCGTGACGCCGGAAATCCACGACCTCGCATGGCCGGACAGGAGCCGGTTGCGCGCCGTCGATGACGACGCCGGAATGATCCGCCACGTCTGGCCCGGCGACCCGGCTGCGGTGATTCAGACCGACTGGCTCGACATCGGCCTACCGGCCGGCAGCGTCGACATCGTGTTCTGCGATGGCGGGCTCCACCTGCTCGGCTATCCGCAGGACCAGCAATGCCTGGTCGAGCACCTCGCGCGCACCGTCGCGCCCGGTGGCTACGCGGTCTTCCGGCTGTTCACGCCGTCTCCGGTCGAAGAGGACGCGGACGCCGTGCTGGGCGCGCTGGAAGCGGGACGCATCCCCAGCCTCAATCACCTCAAGCTTCGCCTGTGGTCGGCACTGCAACGGGATCCGGCGGAAGGGGTCTGCCTGGCGGACGTGTGGACGACCCTGCACCGTCTGGTCCGTTCCGACTGGCGGGAACTGGCGGAACGCCTGAACTGGGATCCCGCCGGACTCGCGATGATCGACGCCTACCGCGACCGCAGCGCGCGCTACCACCTCGTCACCCCCGGCGAGGCCACGCAGATGTTCTCCACCCATGGATTCCGGAGACTGAACACCTTCGTGCCGCGCTATCCGCAGGGCCGGCAGTGCCCGACCCTGGTGTTCATCCGGAGCTAGCACGCATGCGGGAAGGCCGACCGACCCGGCAGGCTCGCCGAATGCCAATGCGCGGGAACGCGCGCCAACGACCGGGCCACGTCTGTTCGTCGTGCCCAGAACGACATGCCACCACGCGGGTACGGCCGTTTGCGCGCCCGACCACGGACTTTCCCCGGAGGATCGATGCGTTCTCGTGAGCTCCGCCCCGCGACGACCGACCCGCTTTCTCCGCTGGCCAGCCTGATCGACGGCTATCAGACCACGGCTGTCCTGCACGCCGCGATCGAGCTCGACCTGCCCGACCTGCTCGCGCAAACACCCGCCGACGTCGGCACGCTGGCGTCGCGGACCGGAGCCGACGTCAGCGCCCTCGGACGCCTGCTCGCGGTGCTCAGCGCACTCGGCGTGATCCTCGACACCGGCAACGGACGGTTTGCCCTCACCGAGATCGGTCAGGCGCTGACCACCACCTCCCCGAGCGGAATGCGCCAGCGGCTGCTGCTCGCCACGAGCCAGTACGCGCCGGTGTGGGCGCGGATCGCGGACAGCGTCCGTCACGGCACCACTGCCTTCGTCCAGCTGCATGGCTGCTCGCCGTGGGAATACCGCCAGCGGAATCCGGAGGCAGGCCAGCTATTCAACGACTGGCTGAGACTGGAGACGGGGCGCGTCGCACGGCAGCTCGCACCGGTACTGGATCTGCCCCCCGACACGCATGTCGCCGACATCGGCGGCGGCACCGGGGCCCTGCTCAATGCCCTGCTCGACCTGCAACCCCGGCTTCGGGCCACCCTGTTCGACCAGCCCCATGTCATCGCGCAGGCCGAAGCGCTGTGGCATAGCGAGGGCCGCTCGCGCCGCCCGGCCACCGTGGCCGGCGACTTCTTCGACGCCATTCCGGTCCGCGCCGACGTGTATCTGCTCAAGAGCGTCCTGCACGACTGGAACGATGCCGATTCCGTGCGCATCCTGCAGCACTGTCATCGCGCCATGCCCACGGGTGCGCGACTGGTGCTGATCGAACGCCTGCTGCCGGCGCACCCTTCCGAGGACCCGGCCACCCATCTGGTCGATTTCCACATGATGCTGGTCACGGGCGGGCATGAACGCAGCTTCGACCAGTTCCGTGAGCTGCTCGGGCAGGCGGGTTTCAGTCACTTCCGGACACGCCCGACACCGTCGGCCTTCACGATCATCGAGAGCATCCGCCCATGAGCCTGAACCCGACACGACGTGCCATCGTCCTGTATGCCGACGACGACCCGATGCCCGGCGTCGCCGACCCCTCCCCCAACCAGCGCTACCGTCACCCCCGCCTGTCGCTCGAGGATCGCCCCCTGGTCACGCTCGCACCCGGTCACCTGCGTGTCGAAATGCTCTACGCAGGCATCTGCGGAACCGACCTGCACCTCGTCCAGGGCCATCCGGACACCGGCTACGTCTGCAGTTCCGCGCCTGCGCACATCCCCGCCAGCGGCCGGATCATCGGCCACGAGGGCGTCGGGCGGGTCATCGACGCCGGCGCCGGGGTGTCGAACGTGCGGGTGGGCGATATCGTCGCCTTCGCCTCGATCCAGGCCTGCTTCGCCTGTCCGACCTGCTCCGCGGGCATGCCGAACCAGTGTCCGCATGCCCGGCTCGTCGGCATGGAACGCGACGGGTTGTTCGCCACCGTCTCGGATCTCCCGTCCACCCTGGCACACGACGTCTCCGACATCGCCACTGACGAACAGGGGCTTCGGGCCGCCGCATGTCTGGAACCCGCGGGCTGCGCGCTGCTTGCCTGCCGGAATGCCCCGGTCCGCCCCGGTGACCGGGTTCTGGTGTTCGGCGGTGGTCCGATCGGACTGTTCGCGGCCATTGCCGCCCGCAACGTGTTCGGTGCCGACCGCGTGATCCTGGCCGAGCCGGTGGAAGCCCGCCGCGCGCTCGCGCAACCCTGGTGCACGGCGGTCGTCGATCCGTCATCGCTGGATGCATGTCTGGCCGATGGCGTCGACGTGGTTCTCGAATGCTCGGCCTCGCTCGCCAACCTCAACCGCATCTTCCGCCGGATCAAGCCCGGCGGGCGCGTGGTGCTGCTCGGTCGCAGCGGCGAGCCGCTGCAGCTCGACGCCGTGGATCACATGATCACCAACGCCATCCGCATCCGGGGCTCACGCGGCCACTTGGGCGCGCTCACGCAGGCCATCGAATGCCACCGTGACGGGCGTCTTCCGATGTCTGCCGCCATCACCGGCGTGCTCGATTCCCTGGACGCCCTCGCCGAAGCCCTGCAACGACCGGACACGCTGACACGGACCCACTGCAAGCTGCTCGCAAGAATTCACTGATACAAGCAAGGAATCCCGGAACACGGAACGCCCGTACGGCCATGACTTCCGCGCTCACCCGCTTCCGACGCAACGTCCGCGCCTACGTGGCCGGCCTGCGGGCACGCCCCGAGGCCCGGCGCCAGCTGCACGCCATCCGCGACGGCCCCGGCTCCCCGTTCGGACGCACCTGTCGTCCCGGGTTCATGCGTGGCATCGACTTCTATTCCGCGCCCGCCCTGGAACATGCCTTCGCCCGCGCGCTCGGAGCCTACCGGCTCCGCTTCGGCCGGTATCCCGACATCGCGCACCCGGAGCGACTGAACGAGAAGATCATCTGGCGCAAGTTCTTCGGGGAATTCAAGGTTCCCGAGGCGGGCAACAAACTGCTCACCGCGCATTTCCTGCCCGAAGAAGCCCGTTCGCTGGTCAAGGTGCCGGAAATCGTCTGGCACGCTCCCTACCCGGCACTTCCGGACAATCACGCCATTCCTCCCGGCGACTACTACCTGAAAGCCAACCACGGCTGCGGCATGTATCGCCGCATCCGCTATCCGCTGACGCCGGACCTGAAGCGCGAGCTGCAAGCGCTGTGTCACCGATGGCTCCGCGATCCCTATGGACTGTACGACGGAGAGTGGTGGTACAACGTATTCAAGAAGGAAATCCTTCTCGAGCGCGACGTCTGCGGCAGCGACGGTTCGACGTCCTGGAACCTGTTCGTCATCCATGGCCGGCTGGAATCGATCGCGCTGATCCGCAAACCCTCCCGGTTCACCCCGGGCGCGAGTCTCAAGACCCGCATGGACCCGAACTTCAGGGTTCCGGAGGACGTCATGGCACATCCGGGGCCCAAGCTCGACGCCCCCGAAATTTCAACGGACGCACAGGCACGGCTACGAACCGCGGCAGAACTGGTGGGAGCGCAATTCGACTTCGTCCGCGTGGATTTCCTGCTCGACGCCGATGAGAACGTCTATCTGAATGAGGTCACGTTCACACCGGGGAACGGACTTATCCGACGGGCCGAAGTCCTGGAAGTCGGACTCGGCAGGAAATGGGTCCTCTGAGCGGATTCTTTCTTGTCATGCACCACGCCATGACTTATGGTTATACCGTCCGGATTCAGGACATTGAATGGGAGGATGTCATGAACGTTCGATATGAGGGCGGTGAAGTTTCGAGTTCCGCCATCGGCGGCGAAGGGGACAAAATCGTTCGCGGCGGCGAATTCATCGGGTAACCCCATACCTGGCCCACTCCTCGAAGTGGGCCAGGTACTTCCACGATTTTCCGAATCCGCAACGACTACGTAAGCCAACCCATCGTTCGGCTCTGCACACCCGCTCACGCACGCCGGGGCGGCACCAGTCCCAGTGCATGCGCCATCCCCGAATGGAAACTCTGCACCACCAGCAGATCCCCGTGCCGCGCTTCGGCAAACGCCATGCGTAGAGCGGCATCATGATTCTCGGCGACCCGGATGCGTTCCGGCGTCACACCAGCCTCATCCAGTCCTTCGGCAAGCAAGGTCGCCACTTCCCCCGGGGAGCGTCCGCGCAATTCCACCGAATCGGAACACACATACGTGTCGAAGGCTCCGGCCGCTGTCCGACCCAGGCTGCGCAGGAATGCATCCGTCCGATTACCCATGGCGGCCAGCATCAGGATCCGGCGCCCGCCGACGGGCAGCCGGCCAACCAGGTCGACCAGGGCACGTATCGGTTCAGGACCGTCGCCCGTGGTAAGGATCAGCCGATAGGGCAGGTCATTGCGGACGTTCATGCGCCCGGGGTTGCCCCGTTCGTCCGAGACGAAGCTGCGCAAGCCGTCGGCGACGACGCCCGGCTCGATCCCGAGACCGATGGCAAGCGCCATCGCGAACATCGCCATCCCGACTGCCGGGCGGTACAACCCGCCCCACGTCGACGGTATCTCCTCCACCCGAACCGCGCACAGCACATGTTCCCCGCGCAGGAAGCGGATTTCCCCCGCATCGGGCTGGCACACCGCTGCCGCGCCGCCCTGCTCGAGATGTCCGAGTACCACGGCGTTCCGGGCATCCATCGTCACCAGACAGGTTTCGGTCGCCCGCACCTGGTCCCGCATCGCCAGACAGAACGGATCGTCGGCGTTCAGGACGACCATTCGTCTCGCCACCTGCGCGACCTGCGACTTGATGCGGGCGATGTCCTCCACGCTGTCGATGCCGCCGAACCCGACGTGATTGTCCCGGACGTTCAGCACGGCACTGACGTCGCAACCGTCGAAAGCAATACCGTCGCGCGCCAAGGCAGCATGGGCCAGTTCGAACACCGCCGCCTGAACCTTGCGGTCAAGCAGCAGCTTGCTCGCGTACGGACAGGTGGCCGAATCGCCCAGGCGCCGGGTGACGCCATTGAGGAACAGGCCCTGCGTCGTCGATAACGCCACGTACAGGCCCGAGGAGGAGAGGATGTGCGCGACCATGCGGCAAGTCGTCGTCTTGCCGAGGCTGCCGGTCACCAGGACGCTGGGCACACGCAGCGGCAAGGTCAGGCGCTCGCCCCGTTTCCATGCGGCATGAATCCGTTTCCAGCGGTATTTCAGGATACGCTTGCGCAGCCAGTACATGGCATACCCCTTCGGCATGGCGAATCGGGAGCCACGATACCATTTGGCGGCAACCCGTGGCTGACGTAGAATCGCCTCCCGTCGCGGGTGTAGTTCAATGGTAGAACGTCAGTTTCCCAAACTGATAACGAGGGTTCGATTCCCTTCACCCGCTCCACTGTATCATTCTGCGGACTTCCGCAGAAGTCCAAGAGAGTCTGCAAGTCGTTGCCGCACAAAGACTTTTCCTCTCTTTGACGGTCTGCCGTAGTCCACTGCGATCCGCCTACAGCCGGGAC